>Ga0265292_1000365_pt1 | contig 69802 bp, 65 predicted proteins | sample Munlanlewell296A_FD_189080 | JGI IMG/M metagenome (GOLD analysis project Ga0265292, IMG submission 189080) | Leachate microbial communities from a municipal landfill in Southern Ontario, Canada - Leachate well 296A | ecosystem: Engineered > Solid waste > Landfill > Unclassified | place: Canada...
AAAACTATTTATGAAATTGTTTTCAGGAATTTATTTAAACTTCTTTCATATTCCAACTTTTTACTGAACCTTCTTATACTTTTTCGACAGTCTCGTTAGGCTTTAGTTTATTTTAAATATCTTATTGTACTACTTCTTTTGGGTATTCCAAACCAATTTTCAAAAGTTTTAGGAACAAAATCGAAAGCTTTATTTCTAAAATTTTCATCAAAAAAATGTTCGTATCTCTTTCGAATCATAAAATCTTCATCAGGGCAAATTACAGTAACTTTTTTTAGATTATAACATTTTTTGACACCGCTTATTAACAAATATTTTACATAAAGGTCAGTTTCTGGTAAAGAATAACCAATAAAAATAATTTCTTCAGATTGTGATAAAATATTATAGGCCAGGTTCCAAACTTTAATCATTTTCTTATTGGAAATCTTATTCCAAGTAGGTGGAATAATAAGTGGGGATTTATTATCAATAAAATTTATTGAACCGTGGATTTTAGCAAGTTTTAATTTGGGAAATCGAGGAGTATTGGTGTATATATGATTAATGTAGCTATCATCTAAGCCATAATTAAAATCGAAACAGTCATTTTTACCGTAAAGTTGTTTATTAAATATATTTAAGCGATAAAGTGCTTTTTCTAACATCAAATCATAGTTTAAAGATATTATTCCATTATCGTTGTTAATCCGTTGAAAATAATTATCGCCGCTCTTTAAATTAGTTTTGTTTATTCCATAGACATTCATTAGAAAGCTAGTATAGATTTCAGAATTATTATCATTATCAATTATGTAATAACCTTCCTCATCAATTTTTTGTGGTGATGAATATTCGATAACTTTTTGAAGAAATAATAAATAATCTTTAGAATTCTTTTTCCTCAAAAGAAATGAATCCATTTCAATGATAGAAAGTAATTCCTCGATATTGTAAAAATCTGCCTCCATAATGTTTTTAACCTTTGAAAATTCATCAAAGTATTTAAAAACAATTTGAAACGATTTTCTGATCTCATCATTATCTAAACGAGTGTAAATATCTTTTGACATGAAATAAAAATCATTCATCAAAGGAAGTTTTGCATATCTGGAAAAACCAGCACCGATTATATAAGTAGTTTTACTCATAATTTTCTAAAGCCTAACGGCGTTGCGGGTAACTTGCCGCCCAGCTCAACAATGTTTATTTATTAAAAATGTTTTTAATTACAAAACAATTTCACTATTAGTACTACTGAAAATAACCATACTTACAAAACAGAAATAACTTTATAACAACATGAATGCCGCTCTGAAAACGCGGTCAAGTTGACCCGCTTGTTATACTGGTTTCTGACTATGAATCAAATAATTTCTTAGTTCTTTTATATTAACTATGCTTACAAATTCATAATTCATTAAATCTTTGGGAATATTAATTGAGGATGGTGTAACAATAATAGCTTTCTTTGCGCTTTCGGCTTTAGCAAGTTCATTCATTTTAAAAGCAATTTTTTGAATTACTGTTAGTGGAATTGGGCGAGACCAATTCTTGATTTCAATGATATACTTATTATTATATTTTTCAATCAAAAAGTCATAATAAATATCGCCACTCTTAATTATTCTATACCCATTTTTAACAATTAAGTCTTCTATTTTTTTTTCAAATAATATATACTTTTCTATTGAACTGATTTTGCTATTCTCGTCCGTTGAATCTTTATATTTTTTGAAAATATAAAACACCATTGTCACCGCAAAACTAATAGCAAGTGTTCCAACGATTAATGAAATTATTTCTAATACAGATTGCCCCGATTTATAATTACGTAATTCCGGGAAAAAGGAAAGAAATGTTCCTAAGATTGATGCAACTATTCCAAGTATGATTGGTAGTATTGATTTTGTCATTGCTTTCTGACGAGATGAAGGTAAATTAATAATATCTGATTCTTCAACCGAAACATCCTCAGACTTTAATATCGCAGAATTTATTCTATTAATTATTTTTTCTCTTTGTTCTTGAGTAATAAAATCAGTTTCCAATATTCTAGTGTAAATAGTATTGAGAATCTGTGATTCTGAAAGTAATTCATTGTTCCCAACACGATAATCACGAGCTTTACCTTCAATTAATCTACCAATATCTTGAATCAGAGGCGTAAAATCTTCTAATACAATTCGACGAACTAGAATTTTTTCTATTTCTAGATTTGCGCTTCTGATTCTTTCTTTTTTGGCACCAATAGTCTGCTTGTAACTAAGCAGGAACAAGATCACAGAAACTATAATGCCGATAAATGTTAAAAGGTAATTCTCCATATTATTCAACCAGTATAACGACGTTGCCGCTAACCGGCAGCCCAAAACAAGAATGCCGAATATTTGCAACAACTTCTTTTATTTATAAAAATGTTTCTTAGAACAACCTACCTCAAAGGGCAACTTAGTTTTGTAAACACAACTTTATTATTAAACAATTGCCGCACTGAAAAACGCTGTCCGTGTTGAGCGGCATGTTAGGCATTTTTATAGATTGATATTAAAACCAAGATTTATTGCCGTATAGGTTCCTTTGCTACTTAAAAAACTGTAGTCTTTTGAATTAAGCTGACTATTTAACTTGAACGATAAAATTATATTTATATTTTCTGTTATCGGATGCGATAGACCAACTCCAGCACCAACACCAAATAAATTCTCATTCATTTCTTTCTTTGAATTCTGATCTGCATTGTAAGCGAGAACTTCACCGGTATTTGGATTGATTTCCTTTTTGATATCATAACTGTTATAACTCAAATGTGAATAACCTATTTCAAAGGTAGCAAAGGATGTAAAGAATTTATTTGTATGGAAATTAATTCTACTTCCAACGTATACCGGAATTAAAACATGGTTATCGGACGAATAGGAATTGAATAGCGTTTGTTTCTGCACTGTTGACCAGTCTTCAATGAAATTTACATTATACTTATCCCAAGATGAATATCCGGAATAAATATAGAGTTGAATATTATTGCTGAGATGATAGTTATACTGAATAGAAGTATTAAATCCTTTTGAAGAACTCATTGGCATGAAAATGCCACCATTAATTTGAATTGAATTGGAATCTTGTGCAAAAGTAACATTAGAAATAATAAGCGCAATAATTGTTAGCGATGCTAATAACGATTTTTTCATTTTCTCACCTCTTATTGTTTAATGACTAGTGATAAAACGTATCAAATAATCATTAATCCTCCATCTTAATTAAGATGCCTAACGACGTTGCGTTTAAGCGGACGCCAAAAGGTTACCGCTACAAATACAACGACTCATTGTTTATGTTTTTTATTTACTTCCTTTCTTCAGCAATCACAAAAATGTTTTACTACGAATACCACGACCGAATACAGCGTTCCGCTTGAGACGCGTGTTAGAACACATATAATAAAATATTTTTATGGTTTCTTTTGGAATATTCTTAATAATAAAAAAGTTTTTTTATAATCAATATATTTTAGCGTTAATTCCATCTCACTTCCTAATCTACCAGCTCCCCATTGCTTTAATAAATCGTTTAGCATTCTTTTTAATAAATCATAATATTCTGGGTAATTTCTAAACTCATAAGCTACTGCAATTTGTCTGTCAAGCATTGTTGATTTAGTTTCTGCATCCGGCTGAACAAACTCCTTAACAAGCTTATGAAAATTTAAAAAACGCTTATCTCTTTCTTCTTGTTTTTTCTGAGTTAAATATTGGAAAATTGGTAAAACTATTCCAAAGTAAGAAACTACTATCCCTAATAATTCTAGCCAATGATTCCATAAAAAATCTGCAATCATTTTTGTTGTCATAAAAAACTCGCTCTTATTTAGAAACTGTTATTTAATTATCTCGACATTTTCATAATCTATAAAATAATTCGTTTTGTGTTCTAACGGCGTTGCTTTTCACCCGTCCGCCCCGAACAGCAATGCCGGATAAAAAGATACCGCCAATAATTTTTAACAAATTTATTTAATAGAACAATGTTACTTGCAATGCTTACCTTTTTAACCAAACTCGAATACTTGAAAAATGCCGTAATGAAAACGCGGTCGGGTGGAAAAGCTGGTTAGGCATTTATTTTTCATCATCAGAATAATTACTTTGAATTAATTTTGATGCTTCGAACATTCTATTATAATATCTATTATATCTTGAATACCATTGCAGAGTGCAAACTATAAAACAAAATAAAGTGATAAAAAATATTTTATAATATCCCAACAGGCATAATGCAATAGAAAGCAAAAGAAAATTAATGATCCCCGATCTTGATAGTCTGATAACACCTCGATCTAAATTTAGTTCTCTGTGAAGATTATCAGAACCTTTTTGATTAATATTGGCTCTAACAGTTGGATATATCTTTTTTGAGTCTACAAAAACTTTATCCATCAATCTTTTCTCTAAGAAAAGTGATACTATTGATGATCCCATCCAGTTAACCATCCATCCAACTTGATAAAAGATTGCTGTTAAAACTATCGTTATTAGCGCCGACCAATTTTGCCATTTTATTGATTGATTTAGAATATCAGTAAAATCAATTATTGACAATTTGAATAAAAATAAAACGATCCAACAACAAGCTATTATCCCAACAATTAGCATTTCTACTATTAAAGAAGTTGCTTGCATTTTATTTCTCCTCTAATCATATTTTTCGTAATGCCTAACGGCGTTGCAACTAAACCGCCGCCCAGAACAGCAATGACGGAACTATCAACGCAATTTTTATTTATTAGTTATTTCGTTTATTAAACAAAGATTTAAAAAATAACTTGCACTGAAAAATTAAACCCGAAAAACTCCCTTCGACCGGTTCGTTAGAAGCGGTCGGGCTGAGACGCGGGTTAGGCATTTTTACACCTTTAAATAATTTTTCCATTTCATCTCTTGCTGCTACTAATAATGTAACTGAAAAAGATAAACACAAACTTGAATATCCAACTTCAACGTCACTTTCAACTCCTCGACCACGGTCTTGCTCTCCCATTCGATAAAATGAAAGTGGGTATCCATGAACATGACTGGAAAAAAATTTATATAACCAACGAAATGAATGAACATCAACTTTAGCTCTTTCAGCTATTCTTTCTAATGGTTGCATAAATGCACTTTTCCCATGAAGAAATTTTTTTCTATCTCCTTCCGGCAAATTCAAGAAATAATTATTTGTAGTAAGTCTTGTTCTAAGCTCATCAGCTTGCTTTCTAAATCCAGCTATTTCACTTTCCTTACTTTGAAATTCCTCAAATAAACTAATTCGAGCAGTGCAATCATGAAGATTATATATATTCCAACGACAATCCCATTCTTCTTTCGTGCACTTCTCAAAACAGAGGTAAAAAAACGCAAGTCGAATTTCTAGTATTGATCTTGTTAAAGTAGCCATTGAGGCATAATCCCAATGCTCAATAAGTTTTTTTGACCATTGGCTGTGAGGAGCCAATATTGCAAGACTGACGGCACGTGTGCATAAAACTGTAAAAAGCACAGATGCATAAAAATGAGCACCCGTTGGAGATTTAATACCAGTATACTTTCGCGATACGTCAATACAATTGCCAACTACATTATCAAGTGCTGAAATTCTTTTTAAATATTCTTTTTTAGCATTTTTACCCATATTAAATGCCTAACGGCGTTGCAACTAAACCGCCGCCCAGAATAGCAATGACGGTTTTGTCAACGCAACTTTATTTTTAAAATCAGTTTGTTTACCACTCACACTTTAAAGAACAACTTACTTTGAAAAACCAAAGCTAATAATCTTTCACTACGACCGGTTCGAAGAAGCGGTCGGGCTGAGACGCGGGTTAGGTTGCCTTTATTAATTTGCATTATAGCCAAACTCTCTACTAAGCAATACTTCTTTCCAATGCGATTCTCTTTGTAAAATATATTCATCAGAGGTATGTGTATCAGCTATTTCAAGAATTGTGTATGTAAAATTCTTTTCGTATCCGTGTTTTTTTGTTTTCAAATGATTACGTAGTTCTTTATTCCCACCGTGACCAGTATTCACATAACTTGACCACCTTTGCCAAATTCCAGAATCCCCGATAGCACTGCCAACATAGAGTTTGCCAGTAAGAGTATCCGAGATTAAATAAACCCCTTTAATGTTTGCTAACGCTCCTTTCCAAGATGAAATGTTCTGGGTAATAACAATTTTTAGTTTATCATATGTTAGAAAGACATCGTTATAACCAGGGAACTCTTCAACGGTTAATTTCTTTTCTTTTAATTCAGAAATAAAAAATTCTCCTCCATCTTTCTTTCCGTTCAAGTAAGGTGCGCGACCCTTTCTTTCGTGATATACTATAATTCTACCAATTAATTCTTCTTGATTAGGAATAAGTTCAGTTGAATATGCAATATGTTTCTCACTAACCTTTTTATAACCAAGGACTTTATAGACACCAGCAAATAACCATTTATTTCTAGAAAGTTCGATTAAACCGATTACCATTTCTTTGCGAAAATTTTTTCTTGTTTGGTATTCTTGCCAACTTTTAAAATCACCTTTAAAGAAAGCATTAATTGGTGGATTTGATTTCCCAGTAGCAAGATGAATTTTAAAGTTCTCTAAATTCAGTGATACTTTACACGATATTAGAAAATCCGTCAGTTTGATCATGTGTCTCTCCATATTAAAAGTTGCAACCTAACGGCGTTGTGGCTAAGGCGCAGCCCCAAACTACAATGCCGAACTTATTAAGAATTTTTATAATTAGAAAAAACATTCATAGCACGACTACCTTGAACATGGAACTTGAATCGGAACGACTAATTCTAAAATCTCTAAAATGCCGAGTGCGATTACGCTGTCGCCTTGAGCCACTTGTTATGCGTTTTACGAAATATTGTTACAAGCAATATCCAAAGCAACTTTATATTTCTTGATATTTATTCCCATAATTGTGTCAGTGTCTTCATCACCACTTGTAACCAATGCTACAATATTTCCTTCATTATCTATTATAGGTGCACCACTGCAACCTTGATAATATTCGTGCCCTTGATGTTTAAACGGAAGTTTAAAAACATAAAAACCATCTCTTTCTTCCAAATATTTTAAATCAGTGATCAATCTAATCTCTCCAAATAAATACGAATTTTCCAAACTGAGTTTTGTTTGACCAGAGAAACCATATTTTTTTTCGGTAGATGGGTTTACGTTAAAATCAATTTGATTTTTTGTTCGTGGAAATTGATCAATTATTTTACCGGTAGTATCAAATTGTTGATAAATGGGTTGAATATTTTCAGGAACAATTGCATAAGAAAAGTCAACATCTTTTACAATGCTTGAACCTAAAGTAGCTTCTATAAGAAAATTCATTTGTCCTATGAAATACAACTGTGTTCCTTTTGAAGGCTCATAAGCAATCTCGATAGCCCATTTCCCAAAATTCTTTGTAGCGTGGGATACTGTTAAAATGAAACTCTTATTACAATAATCTATTATACAGCCCGACGCACTATTAATAGGCATTTTATTATCATCTAATTCTTTTAATGGAATACTAGATAACAATATGTGTAAATTCAACTCATCTTCAGTCATATTAAGTTTCATATCTATACTTTGATTAACGCATAACGGCGTTGCTTTTCACCCGTCCGCCCCGAACAGCAATGACGAACTGAAAAGCTACAGCCAATATTTTTTAACTGATTTATTTAATAGAACAAACTTACTTGCAATGCTTACCTTTTTCACCAAACCCAAAAACTGCAATAATGCCGCAATGAAAACGCGGTCGGGTGGAAAAGCTGGTTATACGTTTAGACTATCTTAGTAAAATAAGTTTCTTTGTATCTATAAAACTTCCAGCTTGCATTCTATAAAAGTAAATACCACTTGAAAGATTACCTCCATCAAACTCAACTTCATAATTTCCAATTGGTTTTTCTTCATTAACCAACATAGCTATCTCTTTCCCAAGTATATCATATACTCTCAATGTTACAAAACTCGTATTTGATACAGAATAATTTATTATTGTTATCGGATTAAATGGGTTGGGATAATTTTGAAATAACTTATAAGATTCTTTCACATTGGAATTTTTTGATGCATCATTTATATCAGTGTTAATAAAAGCAGCACCATAGCTTTTTATTAAAGCGCAGAATTCTGTATCCGTTGTATCATGATCTTCAAGCGCCCACCACAAAGGAACCTTTTTATCTTCAGGTACACCCCAACCCCAAAACATAGCACCGGTAGCTCCATTGTTAAAAGCAGCATCCATAGACTTTTTATAAACTTCGCAGTAAATACTTTTTAGATTGGTGTCTTTTCTTACTGAAAAATTCAAATTGCAATTTGAGGCAAATCCAAATTCTTCCATTAATACCGGCTTTCCCATTGAGAGAAATTTCTTTGTTCGAAATTCAATTCGAGAGATATAGTCTTTAAGTAAATCCTTTTTATTCCAATTAGATGGAACCGGATAAAAATGAAACGAAAAGAAATCTAATTCCGGGATGTTGAGTGCATCATATTGAGCTCCATCTTGATCATATTCATTAATATCAGTCATTATTCCAATAGTGACAAGATGTTTTGTATCAATAGTTTTAACATGTTTAGAAATTTCGCTTATCCAATGCTGGATTTGAGAGAAAGTATAATTTTGTAGATCTGGCTCGTTTGCAATATCCCAACCAAGGATAGTAGTATCATCTCGGTAGATTTTACCATTAATGGTATTCTTCCGTAATATTATTTGGCTAATCCTATTTTTATAATTGGTAATGCTCTGTTCGTTTGCAAAGTCTCGATAGGGAGAATTTGTACTGGCTACACAATCTGTAAGAGTCAAAAGAAGATATACGCCGTACTTAGAGGCAATATCGAGAATTCTATCATAATCGGAAGCTTTCCAGTAGCCCCAGTCCATATATAGTCTATGAACTATAATATTATTCTCTTTTGCAGTTCTAATAGCTTTTTCAACGCTATAGTAATAGTCGTCATAAAAAATAAGATTTACTGAATTAGCACCAATAAAACGAAATGGCTTACCATCGACTATAAATATTTTATTAGCGATACCAACAAAAGGAAGTTGTGCATAACAGGGCGTAAATGAGATCAATGGGATAATCGTAGATAATAAAAAAATTAATTTTTTCATTTTACTATCTCCGTATTAATAATTTTTGTTGCTATCAATTAAAAACGTATAACGGCATTGCTTTTCACCCGTCCGCCCAGAACTACGATGTCAAACTGAAAAGCTACTACCAATAATTTTTAACAATTTTATTTAATAGAACAATCTTACTTGCAATGCTTAATTTTTCACCTAACCCGAAAACTTGAATAATGTCGCAATGAAAACGCGGTCGGGTGGAAAAGCTGGTTATACCTATTTGTTAAAAAAAATAATTGAAATAAACTTTAACCTCGCCACTGCCCAATACCGTGCCATAACATCTCAAGTGTTCTTTGTCCGGGGAGCCCACCAATTTTATGATAAATTCGTCTCATTTCTTCTATTCCACCTTTGAAGTTAAGTTCCTCACCAATAGCTATTACCTCTGGTTCCAAATCACTTATTTCTGTCTTATCCCCTTTAGTATATGCAATACACAAACTTCTTAATTTGGCAAGAAATTCTTCTTCGTAATGCAGTTTTTTGGTTGCATAGTTTTTAACTACTATATCGGGATCATTTATCGCAATCTCTTCAATCACTGCATAGATTTGCTTTGATTTATTCTCCAAAAGATTTTCAATTGCTGCAATACGCAGATCGCAAGATTCTGTACTTCGAACAAGTAGATATAAATATTCACCAAATTTTTGTGCATAAAGGTTTTCAATTGCGATCTTACGTAAGGGAAGCTCCTCTTCGATATTTTTAGCTATCTCATAAAATATATCTTGCGACTTTTTTTTATGAGAAAATTTCAGGCTAATGATAGCTATTTTCCGAACATTATGATCGGGATCATTCTTCGCAATTTTAGCTGTTTCACTTTGACTTAGACTAAAGCTATCTGCAATATATTCTCTAACTGAGGAATCACTTTCATTATTATATAATTGCAATAGCATTTTTTCGTCTCTTAATGTAAAAACAGCAGTTCGGCGGATTTCAGGATCCATATCCTTTAACGCAATTTCATAGAGCAATTGTTGATTTTTAAAACAGCTTAATGCTACTGATTTAACACTATTTTTATTTGAATTTTTAAATATTTCGTACAGTATATCTTGATCATGTATTTTGCCGAAATAACACCTAGCATTATTAGAATCATCCTCATTCAAGGCAAGAAAATGAAGGATTGCTTGATTTGTTAATTTTTTCAATATCTCCCATGTATTAATCCGTTTGATTTTAATTTTATTGTGCAATTCCTTGAATACATTCAAATCGGAAACAACTAACGCTAATTCTTCCAAATCTTTTGACTTATCAATAAATTTTAATGCTTCAAGACGAAGTTCAACTGGGTAATTTTCCTTTACTATATCTACTAACATTTTCTCTTTGTTCCACATTCGATCGCGAATTTCATTAAATAATTTGTCACCATAATCTCCTATATTTATAATTTTCATTCTCGCTGCATTTGATCGAGCTTTTTCTAAATCTGGGTTCAGCATTCTCACTGCTTCTAATCGAGCTTCGAGTGAGGGATCATTAATTATTACTGATAGCAAATTATACTCAGTGGTAATTTTTTTTATGGCCTCAATTCTAACTTGCAGATCGCTCCGCTGCCATTTTGGTTTGAAGTAATCAGATAGTTTCATAAGTAAACCTAATTGAAAATTTTGTTAATAATCTCTTGAAAATAAAAATCAACAAACTTATTTATTATATTAAATAGGTATAACTATTACTTATACTGCATGAAATTATTAGCTAAGGAACGTAGATATGCATGCAGTTGCATATCTACGTTCCAATTTCTTCCAAAACTTTTCATTTTCGCAATATTCTAAAATAGGTGTATGCATATCTATCATCCTCACTCTCAGTAATCTAAAGGACTCTTTACTCCAATCCCTCTATTCAATACATGTGTATATATCATTGTTGTCTTTATCCCGTGAGATAATTCTTAATTCTGTTTTTAATATATCTTTTGCCCCAAGCGGTTTTAAGATATTTTTCTCTACCGGTGGCATCTTGTTGATTTAAGCATCCTTCCCAATAAATTAATTTTAATGGTAATCTATTCTTTGTAGAGTCAACTTTACCTTTATTATGTTCATCTAATCTTTTTAATAAATTCCTTGTGTAACCGACATAGTGTTTATGATCTTTCTCAGACCTTAACACGTATGTATAAAAGTAATTCATACTAAATATCTCACGGGATGAACCGACTGATGCCCTAACAATTCTTGTATTGTTCTAATATCAGCGCCATTCTCTAAAAGATGTGTTGCAAAAGAATGACGGAATGTGTGTGGACTTCCCGGTTTATTTACTCCGGCATTTTTAATTGCTTCTTTAACAGCCCTTTGAATTGTTGTCTCATGTACACGGTATCTAAAAACTAAACCACTCTCCTTTTCCTTTATAAATTTATCTGCAGGAAATACATACTGCCAGCCAAATTCTTTACCTGCATTTGGATATTTTCTCTTGAGTGCATATGGAAGAATTGTTTCACCTTTGCCGTCAGTTAAATCTTTTTTGTGCTTTATATAAACTTCATTTAAATGTTTTTTCAATTCCGGTTGGATTGACATTGGAAGAACAGTATGACGGTCCTTTTCACCTTTGCCATCCCGTACTATTATTTGTTTATAATCGAAATCAATATCCTTTACTCTCAAGTTAAGACATTCAGCTAAACGCAAACCTCCTCCATATAAAAGAGAAACAATTAACTTTGGAGTTCCTTCAAGATTGTCAAATATTTTTATCACCTCTCTTTTAGAAAACACAACAGGTAAATGTTTTACTCTTGTTGAATGCTTTATATCCTCAATCCACCCCACATCTTTCTTTAATACATTTTTATATAAATAAAGAACCCCTTGCAACGCCTGGTTCTGCGTTGAAGATGATACGTGCCTGCTTATTGCAAGATGATTAATAAAATTTTTAATCTCTTCAGGTCCAAGTTTATCGGGATGAATTTTATTATTGAAGATTATGAATTGCTTAATCCAAGAAGTGTAACTCTCTTCAGTTTTTTTACTATAGTGATTCGTCCGTAGAGTTATTCGAACTTGATCAAGAAGTTTTGGTTTTCGTAAAGGTAATTTTACAGCAGTTTCCAAAGTCCATCCCCTAACTTTGAGTTCAACTTAAACTTTAAATCCTACTTTATCAATAAAAGAAAAATCATATAGATTCCGGATAACTCCCGATAAATCGGGACTTTCCGGAATGACAGTAAAACACCGACCACCAATCATAGCGTAATCAGCCATACGAACTTTGCAAGGATTGCAAAATCTTTTGAACGTACTTTCCCTTCCGTAGAAAGAAGCTGATTGATAACAAGATAAAGATCGCTGCCGATCTTCGGTTTCCAATTTATTCTGTAGTTGAGATTAACTTCATTGGTTTCATTGTTCCATTGCGCAAAAATGGAAGAGAAAAGTTTTGTAGAAAAATTATAACCGATCCGTCCGCCGATCTCACTTGTGTTCAGACGGTTATCATTTATATCAATACTGTTAAAGGTATAATCGCCGGAAAAAATAAAATGTTTATCGGCATTAAGTGAAAGAGAGGAATAAAAAGTTTTTCTTGTTCCGTTATAGTAACCACCCCAAACATAATTAACAACTCCAAAAACAATTCTTGATGAAGAAGATTCGAAACTTGCACCGTAAGTGGTGTACCAATATTCACCGGCAAGTATTTGTGTGCAGTTAAATATTTCAAAATCTTCATCGGGTCTATCGAATGTTCTACGAATTCCGAACTTAAATTGTTCGCCGCTCTCCGTTTCTATATCCAGCGGACTCATTGCAAATTGAGCAGATTGAAGATTGCCGTTATTATCAAAATACATGTTCGATTGAAACACTTCGAAATCAAGTTTCTTTATTCCATATTTATTAATACGCGGGGATATATCCAGGTTATAAACAAGCTGTTGGTAACCTTTGCGCGCAATAAAACCCATCGCTGGATTAAATCCGGATTGGACGAATCTGTAACCGAGATAAGTATCAATAAGATCGTTTGGAAAATCCACAAAGAAATTACCCGCCCATGAATTTTTAGCCCCGTCTTTTTCATCTGTCTTTGCCACCGCAGCATGTACAATTAAGTTTTGATCGCCAAGAAAATCATTGAAAGCAAAATTGAGATCGCCGCCGAAAGAACGGTTGTAACCGAAAGCAGATAATTTATTGGTAACAAGAAATCCTGCCGAGGAAGAATTGAATAGATCGTATTTAACACGCGCAGTGCCGTAATTAGTTGTTGGTTCATCGCCCTTTGCAGCAGTTTGCATATCAATTGCACCAATTTCAAAATTGCCTAACCGCCCTACAAGTTTGGCTCCTGCAATAATTGGAATTTGAATTCCGTCTTTAATTCCAATTCTACGTGTGTAGAATAAATTATTATTATCGCCCAAACTAAAATCAAAAGTTTTTTTCCCTTCCAAAAAGAATTCTCTTTTTTCAGGAAAGAATAACGGAAAGCGGGTAAGATTAATTTTAGATCGGTCGCTTTCAACTTGCGCAAAATCCGTATTGATAGTTGCATCGAGTGAAAGTGTTTCGGTAATTCCGTATTTGATATCAAGCCCCGGCTCGTATATATATTTTTTATCGCCGTTAATAAATTGTGCGCCTGCAGTAAAATATGGTTTAAGATAAATCGGATTCCCCCGCTCTATATTTTCTATTCCGGTAAGACTGCCCGCTTCTGCAATTTTGATTAGACCTAAATTTTTCCCGATCGAAGTCCATATTACTGTTTCGTTTTTTCTGCGGATAGTCCGCTCTATGTTAAATCCCCATACTTGTTTCTCTTTATTATAGAATTTGAAAGTAGAAAACGGAAAACGGAATTCGGCACTCCAGCCGTTATTAAGAATTTTGCATTCAACTTCCCAAACACCGTTCCATGCTTCATTAAAATCGTTCATCTCAAATCCGGTTAAGAGTGCATCGTCTTGTGCACCAAGCGGGTTTGTTCCAAACCAATAAGCAGTTCGGTTATCGTCGAATGTATCGAAGATCAGTTTGATGTTATCATCGTTGCTTATCATCCCGTCCCATTTCATTTCCCGCGCAATAATTTTATCCGGTTCGTTATCGTAACACATCACACCGATGTAAAGATAGTTGTCATCATAAATTATTTTTACTTCGGTTAGTAAAGATGGTTGTGCGCCTGCAATCGGTTCCTGTTGAAGGAAATCTTTTATAGGAAGTGCATTCTTCCAGACAGCATCATCAAGCACGCCGTCAATCCTCGGTGAGGTACTTGTACGTATTGCGTTTATGCTTTTTGATTGTGCTGTTATAAAATTAAAAGTACAAAGGAATAAAAACAGAATTAATATTTTTTTGATTTGAGAGAAGTAACTGAAAGATAAATTCATAGAAATTACCAATGTTTGAAAATAGTGGTTAGAAAAATAGAAAAGTATTTTTTAGTCGGGTAGTTAAATTCTGTTAAAGTGAAAATAACTTATAAGAACCGCGCGTAACGGACTCTGAATTTTTTTGTCCTGATGAAAGATGTTTGTTGGAAAATTATACAAATCGCCAACCGTTAATATCCAACAACTATTTCTTAATAAACTCAAGCTTCCCCGCTCCCGGATAACGAATTACAATTGTATCACACGATTCAAATTTGTTCATTAGTAATTCAGCAGAGAGCGGATTGATTATAAATTTTTGTACAGTACGTTTCAGAGGACGCGCGCCGTATGTTAAATCATATCCGTGCTGAAGCGGAAAATCTTTTGCATCTTCTTCAACTTCAAGACCGATATTTTTTTCCGCGAGCACCTCTCCCACTCTCTGCAATTGATGTATGCTGAAGCATCGCAGCAAGAAGATGTTCAGGTTCAACAATTTGATTATAATAGTTCTGAGCAATCTCTATTGTGCTTTGAACAGTCTCTTGAGCCTTGACCGTAAACTTATTAAAATTAAAAGCCATTGTAATAACCCACATAATTTCTAACACTAATTTAACGTTCATACAAATTATTTACTAAAATAGTTTCGAGCTCGTAATAAAATATTACGAGTTAGTAAATATTGAATTAGTAATAATATTTTACTGTCAGTTATTACGTAGTCTGTTTATTGAGTGTAATCGCTAATTGTTTTAATTTAGTGCCCCCGTTTCTCAAACTCTTTAATTAATTATTCCGGAACGAAATGAATTTCGAAGATGATACAATAGTAGCTTTAGCAACACCAGCCGGAGTTGGCGCTATTTCGGTAATACGAGTTAGTGGTTCTGGTAGTATTTCTACAGTTGATAAAATTTTTGAGGGTAAACATAAATTATCTAATAGTTCAACGCACACAATTCATTACGGAAAGATTTTTGATGAAAATAAAGAATTGATAGACGATGTGCTGATTTCAATTTTCAAAAAACCAAATTCTTATACCGGAGAAGAATCTGTAGAAATCAACACTCATGGAAGTTCTCTAATAACACAAAAAATAATTCAAACACTGTTAAAACAAAATATACGTTTAGCAGAACCGGGCGAATTTACGAAACGTGCATTTTTGAATGGTAGAATTGATCTTGCCCAGGCTGAAGCTGTCGCAGATTTAATAAACTCAAGAACAGAAGCTTCTTTTAGAGGAGCTAGAAATCAGCTTGATGGACTACTTTCTAAAAAAGTTGAGGATCTCAGAAATAAATTGGTAACTGCATCATCGCTTATAGAATTAGAGCTGGATTTTGCTGAAGAAAATTTAGAATTCGTTTCAAAGAATGACGTAATTAAATTAATTGATGAAATAATTTTCGAAATTGATCAACTATTAAAAACATATAGATTTGGCAAAGTTTTAAGAGATGGTGTAAACGTTGCAATAGTTGGTAAACCGAATGTAGGAAAATCATCTCTTCTAAATTATATTTTGAAAGAATCTCGGGCTATTGTAAGCCATATTCCCGGGACTACACGAGATGTTATCCGCGAAGAAGTTTCAATTGATGGAATTCTATTTTGTTTGTTTGATACGGCAGGAATTAGAAGTTCGTATGATGAAATAGAAAAAGAGGGAATATCTCGTAGCCAAAAAACAATCAGAGATGCGGATATTGTAATTTTTTTAAATGATATTACCGAGAGTTTTTCTGTGGACTTATATAATCAATTATTACAACTTACATCCAAAGATAAAATATTAATAGTATTGAATAAAGTTGATCTAAATCCTGGGAAATCTAGTATTGGAGATATAAAAATATCAGCATTAAATGGTATGGGTATAACTGATTTATTTAATTTACTGAAAGAAAAAGTGGTAGGTTCTGGCAACTATACTGAAAAATCTGCCATTATTTCATCAATCCGTCATTATGAAGCACTTCTTAAAGCAACTGAGCAACTAAGAAATGCTAGAAAATCAGCCGAGAATAAAATGAGCGGTGAATTCATATCCACGGATCTTAGAAGTGCCGAGGATTCCCTTGGAGAAATCATCGGAATTGTGTCTTCTGATGACATATTGAACAATATTTTCGCAAAATTCTGCATCGGGAAATAATTAGTTTCACGGGAAACTGATTATGTCTTATCTGGATAAATGAAATCGTTCCATGTGAAACAGAAAGGGTTTAATGAGAAGTTTTGATATTATAGTTATTGGTGGAGGTCATGCCGGAATCGAGGCTTCTATTGCAGCTGCTCAAATGGGTTGTTCTGTCGGACTTGTTACTATGGACAAAAATGCTATTGGTAGAATGTCATGTAATCCGGCAATCGGAGGTAGTGCCAAGGGGCATTTAGTCCATGAAATTGATGCGCTTGGTGGATTTATGGGTGTTTTAGCCGATAAAACTGGAATTCAATTTCGTGTACTAAACAAATCAAAAGGCCCTGCCGTATGGGCGGGTAGATGTCAATCCGATAGAAAATTATATTCGCAAGAAGCTGTAAATTTAATAACATCATTTAATAATCTTGAAATCATTGAAGATTCAATTCTTGAGATTTATGAGGAGAATAAGAGAATCTCGTATGTAAAAACTATTTCGGGAAATGAGTTAAAATGTAAAGCGCTTATAATTTGTTCTGGAACTTTCTTGAACGGATTAATGCACACAGGCCTAACATCATTAAAAGGCGGACGGTATGGCGAAAAACCGGCATTAGGATTAACCGAATCGCTAATAAATATGGGTTTTTCATCAGGCAGATTAAAAACCGGAACCCCACCACGATTAAAAAAAGATTCAATCAACTGGAAAATTCTGGAAGAACAAAAGGGAGATGAAAAACCTAATCCTTTTTCGCTTAGAACTTCTAAAAAACAGTTCCCATTTCTTCCACAAGTTAGCTGCCATATAACCTATACTGATAGAGTAGTCCACAGTATTCTTGAAAAAGGATTTAATCAATCACCAATGTTCACTGGGCTAATTGAGGGTGTTGGTCCTCGGTATTGTCCATCTATTGAAGATAAAATTGTTAGATTTTCTGATAAACTTCGCCATCAACTTTTTTTAGAGCCAGAAGGTTTAGACTCAGATCAGATTTATCTTAATGGCTTTTCAACTTCATTGCCAACAGAGATACAATATGAAGCAATACAAAAAATTAAGGGACTCGAAAATGCTGAAATGGTCCGTCCTGGATATGCTGTTGAATATGATTATTTTCCACCGTATCAAGTAGATCTTACTCTAGAAACTAAGTTAATAAAGGGACTTTATTTTGCAGGACAAATTAATGGAACTTCGGGATATGAAGAAGCTGCAGGACAAGGAATTATAGCAGGAATTAATGCAGCGCTCCAAATACAAAAAAGACCTGAGTTTATTTTAAAAAGAAGTGAAGCTTATATTGGAGTTTTAATAGACGATTTGGTTTCGAAATCCACTAATGAACCTTATAGAATGTTTACTTCTAGAGCTGAACATAGACTTCTTTTAAGGCAAGATAATGTAGATAGAAGACTTCTAAAATATGGGTATGAATTTGGATTAATATCTAAAGAATTATTTGGTGAAATGAAAGAAAGAGAAGTATTAATAGCTACAGGAAAAGAATTGTTGTCGAAAACAAAAATACAACCCAAACAAATAAATATACTACTTGAGACAAAAAATCTTTCCGAGATTGAAAACTCTGAAACAATTGATAAGTTAGTTAAAAGACCAGAACTGTCATTAAAAGAAATATTAAATATGTTAAAGTCAGAGGATTCAGTCATGTATAGTAATTTGTTTAATAAGGAAGAATTATTAGAGCAGCTAGAGATTGAAATTAAATATGAGGGATATATTAAGAGACAGGAAGATTTAGTCGTAAAAACAGAAAAGTTAGAAAAAATGTTAATACCATTAAACTTCAATTATAATAATTTAAAGACTATTTCTACTGAAGGAAGAGAAAAATTAGCTAAAATCAAGCCACATTCGATAGGACAAGCCTCTAGAATCTCTGGAGTGACACCTTCAGATATTTCCGTTTTATTAGTATATTTAAAAAGTTAATTCAGAGGGTTTTGTTGGATCTTCAAGAACAGTATTTACGGGAACTAAAAAAGCTTTTTTGGGAAAATAGTCTTAATCCAGATGAATATCAGTTAGAAAGACTTGCACACTTTGCACATCTTGTTTCACAAAAAAACGCAAAACTTAACCTAATCTCCCGTCGAGATGTTTTACAAATAATAGAAAGTCATATTTTTATTTCTTCTTATATTGCTGAATTTCTTCCAAATAAAATTTCTAAATTTTTAGATGTTGGTACCGGTGGAGGATTTCCTGGAATTCCTTTGGCGATAACTCGTCCCGCAATGCGGGGAGTTCTTGTAGATTCAACAACAAAAAAAATTGAAGCAGTAAAAGAATTTATTAGTAAACTTAAACTGAATAATATTATTGCGGAAAATTCAAGAGTTGAAAGCGAAGAGTTTAAACAAAAATATTCTGATTCTTTTGATTTAGTATTAAGTCGCGCAACAGTTCCATTAATTATTCTTCTTCGTTATTCGCTGCCTTTAATAAAAGAAAAAGCTTACATTGCTACAATTAAAGGGGGAGATTTGATAGATGAATTTAAAACAGCGGAATTGAAATACAAAGCACACATTAAAAAGTCCACCGTTTTCGAGTTGTCATATAAACCTACCAATTCAAGAAATGAAAAAGGAAAAAAGTTGATTTTATTGGAGATCAACAAGTAAATTATTTTTGATCTAAGAATACCCTCCTCTTTTTTAATGAACAGTTTCAAGAATAAAGTTATATTTGTTCGTCGGAATTATTTGATAATGCTTTAACAAATTTAATCCTTTATTTCGCCCTTATAAAATAAAGCTGAAATAGCTATCTAATAAAATGAATCTTGCTGAAAAATTTTTAAGGTATTCTGCAAATAGAGATGTCGTTTTTGTTTTGGGTGCAGGAGCTTCTCACCCCGATGGAGTTCCATTGCAGAGAGATATGTTACCAATGATCATATCAGGTGGAATAAACGAGATTGAAAATTCAGAGATTGGAAAAATTGTAGTAGAGTTTATTAAAGATAATTTTGAATTCAATCCAACTACAAATCAATATCCGCAGTTAGAAGCAGTGTTTGGTTTCATTGATTATTTTATTCAGCAGAATGAGAGTCTTAGTTCAAAATATACAAATGAAAAAATTAGAGACATCAAAGAATATCTAATTAAGTTAATTCACTACGTTGTTAATATTCAAACCGATAAACGAAGTTATTTCTATCATCTTTTTTGGAACGCAATTCAAAAAAATAATTCGAATACTTCAATTATTACATTAAACTATGACACCTTGCTTGAACAAGCATTTGATTTTTTGTTTAAGAATCACGGGTACATTGATTATTGTATCCATTTAATGAATTACGAGCGCTTACCGGAATTACAGAATTTTAATTTTTGGATTAATCCGCGAGAGCCTATATTAGTAGATAAAAATGATGATCCAATTCCTTTTAAAATTATAAAATTACACGGAAGCTTGAACTGGAAATATTGCAAATGCTGTAATCAAACTTTACTTACTCCCTGGGATAGAATGATAGATTTGAATAAAGGAAAATTTTTGGGTTATACATATCCAGAGAATAAAGAATATGAGGTTTTGTGCCCAATTGATGGGACAGAATTTCAGACACTTATTATGCCCCCGACTTATCTCAAAACAATCCACCATCCATTAATTTCACAGTTAATGACAGAAGCATCACGCGAAATTCGAGCAACAAAAAAAATTGTGTTCATCGGTTATTCACTTTCCAGTTCAGACGTACACATTAAAGCATTATTTAAAAAACAAATGACTCCGGAAAAAGAAATAATAGTTATAAATCCCAAGCGGAAAGAATCTTTAGAACTGAACTTCAAATCACTCACTCCTAATGTACGTTTCATTTATTCTTCCTTCGAGGAATTCGTTAATGACGAAAATGAAATAAAATCAATCTTTTCTTAAAAATTTATTGATACAATCAAAATCTTGCTCTATTTTAATACTACTGTATTAAAGTAGTGGAATTATTGCAATGTTATCAAAATTAGCGACGTTAATATTAGGCATATTGTCCGAAAGAGAGCGAAATCCTTACGAGATTACAAAAATGCTCGAACGATTAAATACGCGCAAATGGCTGCCTCTGGCAGATTCGACAGTATATGCAACAATTAATAACTTGAAAAAAAACGGACTTATTTTAGGACGGCAAGAGAGAAATGGAAATCTTCCTGAAAAAACAATTTATAATATCACACCCGAGGGTGAATTTGAATTACATTCTTCGATAACAAGTTTTTTAGAGGATGATTCAACGGGTCCATCAAATTTTGATATTGGAATTTTGTTAATGTACAATCTTAGCAAACCGGAAATAATAATAAAGCTTAAAAAAAAATTAGAAAGGCTTGAAAATTTTTCTTACAACATCAGAAAGCAAATTTTAAATTTCGAAATGGAGCCTTCTAAAGTTGCTTTTACTAGTTTGGCTATGCTAAAACATAGGATGCATTTAACAGAAGCTGAAATGAAAACAATTCGCGAGTTGATCAAAGAATTAAATGTAAGACATACTATTTCTGATATATCACCATTCGATATGAGAATGATGTAAGACTTATCGAGAAAAATAATTTTAATAGGAGCTATTGAAACAATAACTGCCTCTTCTAAAACACGTTCATTCGCAAATCAAAATTTGTTATCGTTTAACAATCAGACCTACACTGTAATCTTCTTTTTTGATCTGTTGTGTGGAGACGGGATAAGGGTTTAGTGATTTAAGAATTATGCGGTAACCGCCATAATTAATTTCTCGTGGGAATAACGTAGTGTGAAGAAATATCTGTTGCTGATCATTTCCTTTGGACAGCATTAAACTAACCCCGCCGTCACCAGCCCAAACACATATTACATCCATAGGGCAACGTGAATCGCTAACGCCATCAAATTTGATTGTAATATTATTCTCAATTGATGCTTCCTGTCCATAATTAATCTGTACCGAAACAGAATCAATTATTTTATTTATAACAATAGCCGGCGTATTCGGTGAAGTTGAATCTGCATTATCTTTACAGCCAACGACACTAATAACAAAAAGAATAGCAGAGAGAATTTCGATTTTTGTCAAGCAGAACTCATTCTATTAACAGTATCAATTTTATAAAATCTAGAGAGAAAATAAAGGGGAAAAATATTTGTTACTCTTCATTAAACCTTTAGTATAGAAATAACTGTCTATTATGTGAAACGAAAATATTTACAAAAAAAGCATAATAGAATTAAGCAATAAACTCCCCCGCACAAGTGACTCATACATACCCCCTAAATCCGCCCTATGAAGTTTTGTAGAGCGGATTTTTTATGATAATTCACGGATCAAACATAAATTTTGAGTTATGGTGCTATTTTTTTCGTTTTATTTTTCAATATTGAATCTTATCTTGTGCATGAATAAAATCTTCGAGAAAAAATAGAAAGAGAGAGTTCATTTTTCTCGATAACATTACAGTGATAATTTTAAAATCTATATGAGGTTAATTATAATTAAGTGAACCATTCGAAAAAATTATCTATTGAATTATACAACTCAGTTTTCGGCGATCCATGGCACGGCACATGTCTAAAAGATATTCTTGAAAGCATTTCTTTTGAACAAGCAAATAAAAGATCAATTCCCTCCGCACATAATATTATTGAATTAACCCTACATCTTGATGCATGGACAGAAGAAGTTCTAAGCCGTTTTAATGGCAATGTTTCAGCCGAACCTTCAATAGGGGAATGGCCCACTCCAAAGGATAAAACTGAAGAATATTGGCAAGCAGTAAAACAAAAACTGTTTGCAGATACAAATAAATTAATTGCTGTAATCAAAAAGTTTCCAGAAGATAGATTTGATGAAATTATTGGCGGAGAACGAAATGCTCAGCTTGGAACGGGTCTTTCTTTTGAGGGATTAATAATCGGGTTAGTCCAGCATAATGCATATCACTCGGGGCAAATAGCGTTATTAAAAAAATCGGTTTGATAGAGTAACATTATTCATAAATAAACGTCTATTTAAAGGTCCGATACAATAATTTTTATTATGTTTCGTTTACAGTCTTAGCAACACTTAATTGTCTTTTTCATTCATCCATTAACCTTAGGGGGTTAAGATGAGTTCTAAAGTTGTATCTCTATTCTTATTATTTCTTTTTGCTTCAATTTCTTTCTCACAGCAAGACCAATCATTAATAAAAGAAGGCGCTCCAAACATTTTTATTGATTGTAGTTACTGTGATTTGAACTATATCAAAGAACAAATACCAATTGTGAATTACGTGCGTGACCGGAAAGAGGCAGATATTCACATTCTCTTTTCCTATCAGACTACTGGTTCGGGTGGAACGGAAACTTCCCTTTTTTATATTGGACAAAGGATGTTTGCCGGTTTAAACGACACTGTGAAATTCTCGACTATTCAATCGGAGAGTAAAGATGAGCAAAGAGCTAAACTTGTAAAAACAATTAAACTTGGTTTAGCCAGATATATTGGTAAATCCAAAATTGCTGATCAAATGACCATCTCTTATACTAAACCTCAAGCAAAAACTGAAACACAAAATGATGATTGGGATTTTTGGCTCTTCAGAACAAGCTTAAATACTTATTTTTATGGACAAGAATCTACCGGATATTTGTATCTCAACGGTTCGATTTCAGCGAGTCGCGTTACCGAAGAGTTAAAACTAAGTTTTTCTTTATCGAATAGTTATAGTGAAAACTCCTATAGTTATAATAATAATGATTTTATTAGCCTTTCAAGAAGTACTAGTCTTAATGCATCGATAATAAAATCATTTACTGATAAATGGTCTTGGGGTTTCTGGACTGGAGCTTACAAATCAACTTATTCCAATATTGATCTAAGCTACAATATTTCTCCCGGCATTGAATATAATTTTTTCCCATATAGCGAATCGAACAGAAGACAATTAAGAGCAGGTTATAAAATATCGTACATACAAAATAAATATATAAAGGAAACAGTTTACTTTAAAACAGAAGAGACTCTATGGAGTCAAACTGCTAACTTAACGTTATCTTTAATTGAACAATGGGGATCATTAAGCTTCAGTTTATATGGGGCAAATTTTTTATACGACTTTAATAAGTATGGAATTGGAGTTGATAGCCAATGTTCCTTAAACCTTGTTAAAGGATTATCATTAAATTTATATGGCAGCTATTCAAAGATCAGAAACCAAATTACACTTCCGCGAGCGGGCGCAACACTTGAGGAAGTTTTGCTTCAAAGAACACAATTAGAAACCGGTTATTATTTTTACGGATCAATAGGATTTTCATATTCGTTTGGTTCGATCTATAACAATATTGTAAATCCGCGGTTTGGAAACAGCGCCGGCGGATATTGGCCTACTGTTAGTAATTAAAAACATAATCAGAATTACTTCAGGTTGTTGTGATGTTAATTATGAACTAAACTTCAACAATATTTATTTTAATTTTTATTCTATTCGTGTATCATCGCTCAAAACTCTCGGAGCTTAATTAAAAAGAAGCTCCGATTGTTTATCTTGATTGCCATTGCAACAAGAGTTACATCAAAGAACAAATTCTGATTGTGAATAATATAATGGACCGAAACGATGCGGATATTCACATTTTTTTACTGATTTGAAAACCAGTTCCGGAGGGAGAAATATAGTCTATTGAGTTGATTGAAACCTGGGGAAATGTCGGTTTCAGTTTAAACGGTTCCAACTATTAACATGATTTTAATTTGTATTCACTTGGAGTAAATGGTTTTATTTCCCGGAAATTGGTGAAAGGATTATCGTTAGATGTTAGAGGAAACTATTCAAAAATAAACAATCAAATTTCTTTACCGCGTGGCGATGCATCACTCGAAGATATTTTATTACGCAGAAGAGAAATTCAAACTCAGTACTCATATAACTTTTCTATCGGGCTTTCATACAGGTTCGGTTCTATTTATAATAATGCAATTAATCCACGTTTCGATTAAGATTAAAAAATTGTAGAAACTACTGATTTAAAACTTTCCTATTTTTCATTTATGAAATTTTGAGACCGTAATTTGTTTAATAAAAACTTTTTAGTGATATCTTGCCTGCTTCTCATCTGTTATGTCTCCATCCACTATACTCAAACGACAAACTTTGGTTTCTACTACGTCTCCGGTTCCGGCGACCACGGAATTTATCTTGCAGAAAAAGATCAGCTCGGTAATTGGAAAAGAGGAAAGAAAATTTTATTAGACGGTCAATTCAACGGCAATGCAGTTGATCCCGATGTTATCAAGCTTGATGACGGCAGATACAGATTATTTTACTATAAAGGATATTTCGTTACGCCGCCTCCGCCAAATTATACTGCTCATGAAATCTACAGTGCAATTTCAAATGATGGTGTTAATTTCACCGTTGAAGGAAAAGTATTTGAATCAGATAATATTACCGATCCAACGGTTATAAAATTAAATGACGGTTCATTCTTAATGGCTTGCGTTCGGGGCAATTTGGATATTTTTGCCAAAAGTGTTGACGGAAAAAATTTTCAAGCAACCGGCGTGACAATTCAAAACGGGGGAATACCCGAATTAGTTAAACTTGATGACGGTTCTGTCAGATTATTTTATAACGGTCCCGGCGGAATTATCAGCAGCAGATCTACGGACAGCGGTTCAACATGGACCAAAGAAAATGGCGTTCGATTATCATACAGCAGCGGTATTGCAGACCCGAGTGTTATTAAACGTGCCGATGGAAAATGGTATTTAATTGTAAAAGGTTTTAATAACACCGGCGCACAAAATCCCGCGGGACATAATGTTCGACTATCTGAAAGTAATGATTGTTACACGTTCAATTTTGTAAATGGAGTATTGTTAGATAGTGCAAGCGTTCCAGACGGAGTGGTTTTGAATCAATCAACAGATGTGTTAGAAAAAAATGAAAAATTTCTTCCGAACAATTTTATCCTTTATCAAAATTATCCTAATCCGTTTAACGGGGAATCGGTTATCAGTTATCGGTTATCTGTTGCTGGTTATGTAACACTGAAAATTTATGATGTTTTAGGTAGAGAGATTTCTGCTCTTGTTAACGAAACTCAGCATGTCGGAATTCATAACTCAAAATTCATAACTCAAAATTCGACGCTGCCAAGCGGAATTTATTATTACAAACTCACCGTCAACGGTTTTTCTCAAACAAAAAAAATGGTTTTATTAAAATGACTTCTGAAGAAATAATCTCCGAACTTAAAAAACATTACAATCCGCGCAATGTTGAAGGTATGGCTCGTTACGGAATCAATGTTGAAAAAGTTTTTGGGTTGAATGTTCCGTACATGCGTGCGCTCGCTAAGAAAATCGGCAAAAATCACGAATTTGCGCTTAAGCTGTGGGAAACCGGTTATCATGAAGCGCGGCACATTGCTTCTATGATTGACGATCCGAAACTTGTTACAAAATCTCAAATGAATAAATGGGTTCACGATTTCAACTCGTGGGATATCTGCGATGGAACGTGCAGTAATCTTTTTAGAAAAACCCCGTACGCATTAGAAAAAATTTTTGAATGGTGTGAAAAGAAGGAAGAATATATCCGCCGCGCTGGATTTTCATTGTTGTGTTACATAGTGGTTCACGATAAGAAAAGAGATGACAAAGATTTTTTGCAATTCTTTCCACTGATAAAAAAACATTCTGTTGATGAAAGAAATTTTGTGAAGAAAGCTGTTAACTGGGCGTTGAGACAAATCGGGAAACGAAATAAATATTTAAACAAAGAAGCGCTCAAACTTGCTAAAGAAATTCAAGCGCTGGATTCCAAATCGGCACGGTGGATTGCAAACGATGCAATCCGCGAATTGACCAATCCTAAGATCTTAGCGAGAATTAAAAAATAAATGTAGAGACACATGGCCATTCGTCTCTACCATTAACCACAATAAATTTTACAGCTTGATATTGAAAACAAAGTTGAAGAAGTTGCAATTAGAAACCTTGAGGTGCCAAATTGGCACCTCAAAAACGAGGGGACTTTATGGGGAAGAAAATAGAATCATTATTGCCAGTCGAAAGAATTACTACCAAAATATTTCTTTTACGCGGAGAAAAGGTTTTGCTTGATAGCGATCTTGCCGAGCTTTACGGCGTTGAGGCAAAGAAATTAAATCAAGCCGTAAAAAGAAACATCGAAAGATTTCCGAATGATTTTATGTTCCGTTTAACAACAGAGGAATACAAAATCTTGAGGTCACAATTTGCGACCTCAAGTTTAACCGGACAAAAAACGGGGTGGGGCGGAAGAAGATACTTACCTCTTGCATTTACCGAACAAGGTGTTGCAATGTTGTCTTCTGTTTTGAACAGCGAAAGAGCCGTACAGGTAAACATTGCAATTATGCGCGCATTTGTGCAGATGAGAAAGTTCTTGCAGAGCAATGATATACTTGCAAAAAAATTGAACGAACTTGAAAAAGAAACGAAAAAGAGATTTGCAAAACAGCATGAAGAAATAAAGATTATCTTTGAGGCGATAAAAGAATTGATGATCGAAAAGGAAAAACCGAAAAGTAAGATTGGGTTTTAGTATTACATAACAACAAATTTTACTGCTTAATATTGAAACCAAATTTGGGCAAGTTATAATTAGAAAACTTGAGGTGCCAAATTGGCGTCTCAAAAAGGTTATCACAAATTGTGATAACCAGAGAATCTTTTAAGGTCGCAATTTGTGACCTTAAAAACCAAGGGGACTTTATGGGGAAAAGAACAGAATCATCATTACCGGTCGAAAGGATTACTTCCAAGATATATCTTCTTCGAAATGAAAAAGTTTTGATAGACCGTGATCTCGCCCAACTTTATGGTGTAGAAACCAACCGCTTGAAAGAAGCGGTAAAAGAAATATTGATCGTTTCCCACCGGATTTTATGTTTGTCTTATCCAAAGATGAATTTAAAAATTGGAGGACGCAATTTGCGACCTCCAATTCCGACAAGATGGGATTGAGATATGCGTCGTTGGCATTCACAGAACAAGGTGTTGCTATGTTGTCTTCTGTTTTGAACAGCGAAAGAGCCGTACAGGTAAACATTGCAATTATGCGCGCATTTGTGCAGATGAGAAAGTTCTTGCAGAGCAATGATATACTTGCAAAGAAACTGAACGAGCTTGAAAAAGAAACAAAGAAGAGATTTGCCAAACAGCAGGAACAGATAAAGTTTATCTTTGAAGCAATAAAAGAATTGATGATCGGAAAGGAAAAGCCGAAAAGAAAGATCGGGTTTTAGTATTACATAGTTTATAGACGTTCCTGCGGAACATCTTTCTATCCTAAATACTTCCTCGTTACAAACTCCTTCCATCCGTTTTCAAATCGTGAAGCTCTTAATCTCAATATTAATAGAATGGCGATGTTAAATTCTATCTCAGACTGGTGGCTCTCTTTAAATTGGTTTTCTAATAATCATTTCCGTATGTTTACACCCGTAAAGGCAGTAACTTTAGATGTAGATGTAGACGTAGAAGTATCTTCGAAGCCTCACCTGTTTAAAGCCTGTCGTAAACAATCAATTATCAACAAATTAACAAAGGAGCATCTGTCATGGCAGAGCGCAAACAAGGATCTGTTAAATGGTTTAACAGCACCAAAGGTTTTGGTTTCATTTCACAAGAAGGCGGAGAAGATGTATTTGTACATTTTCAAGCAATTGTAGGCGATGGATACAAAACATTAAACGAAAACGATAAAGTTGAATTCTCAGTTACACAGGGTCCGAAAGGACTTCAAGCAGCTGAAGTTAAAAAGATCAGCTAATAGTAACTCGTTTTAGATTTGACCCCCGTTAATCGGGGGTTTTTTATTTTAAATAAGAATTCCTTCTTTCATACCAAGTTTTACCAGATTGATTTTATTCATATCTGACGTACCAAGATGATATCGAGTATCCGCAAGTTCAATATGTTTTGCCGGAGGATTCAACGGTTTTTCTTCACCGAAAAATTCTTTTCGTTTTGCTTCAATTATTTTTAATCCGACCGCATCGCACGCAACGGGATCTATGCCTACAATAATTCCTTTATACTGCCAAATATAATCCGAACTGTATCCATGAGGACCAACACTGTGGAACAGCGGAGTTAACATTACAAGAACATTCAGCCGCGTCTTTCCTTTTACATGAGGCAAATTCCAAATAGCTGCAAGATCTGCACAAGAATCGTAGTGGTAGTCCGAGGGTGTTTCAACAAACATTATATAGTTCTTTATAAGACTTCCGACACCGGACCAATAATGCGTTCGCATTGGTCTTGAGTTTATCAGTGCTGTAGCTCTTTGAAAAACCGGATCGCTCAAAATTCCACGGTCTTTAACAGAGATGTTTTTCTCTGCAACACCTGCTTCCATAATTCTTTTCTTGATCGCTTTTTCCAATTCGCTTGGTGTTGCGAGGTAGTTCCACACATTTGTTTTGATTCCAACAATATCTTCTGGTCTAATGATTTTCTTCCATGCTGATGCGGCATCATTTGTGTTGAATAAATTTCTCACCGCATCATCGAGCATTCTTTGAATGACCTCTGCATTTACTTTGTTGTTCGCATCAAGAACATTCGAATCTCTTATCAAAACTACTTTTGTTTTCTGATCCGGCCGGCCGAAAAGCGATTGAGGAAATTTCATAAATAGAGCTGCGCTTGCCGCTAACGTACCGGTTTTCAAAAAATCTCTTCTGTTAAGATTTTTTTGTTTCATGTTGACGACTCCGTTAATTACTTATTTATCTCTTTCGTTATAATAATTGCTTTTGTTGAACTAAGTAATTTGTTCACGGATTCTTTTGACACACTGTTAAAAACACCGATGAAAAAGTTATTTACTAATTCAATCCCGCTCCACTTATTCTTGCCGTCTTTCAGCACATGATTGTTTAGTAATTTAGAATTATAATTTTGTGTGAATTTCTCTTTTGCCGCAGCGGCTTCTCTACTGTTAGAATATTTTATTACAAGTAAAACCTGTTTATTGTTTTTCTCATTATACAGTGAAAGCACGGCTTGAGTGTTTTGATCTATGTTGAGAATATTTTCGTTCGATATAAAATAGTGCGCATTAAGCCAAACATAATGACGGAAATAACGGAGGCTTTCTTTATCCAGCAATTCCGACGGTAAATATTCAATAATCTCCGGAAGCGGTCCGGTTTCTGCAATTGATTCATCTAATAATTTTGCAATTCTTATAATTGTTTTTTTTGATTCTTCTGTTTCGGTATTAGAAATAATCGAAACATAAAAATTATTCTTCCAAAAAATTATTGCCCCATGAGATTCCTGCGATTGCTGTCCAAAATTATTTACAAATTTTACCGATGAAAAAGAAAACACACCGAATGCATCATAAGAAGTATTCATGTAAAAAATGTCAATCATTAAATCCGGCTGATTGTCGCGGGAATAAATTCTGTTAAATACTTTCGTAAATCCAAAGCTGAGAAATAACTCGGCCCCGCCGTCAATATAATTATACAACGTTTCATTGTTATACGTCCGATCGGTTAAAATTTTCCAGCCGTCAATATTCTCCGGGAGTGCTTTCGAAGGGTCACTAACTGTTTGTGCGTTCATTATCATTTCAAAATTGAAAAAGAAAAAAAGAAAAAAATATATGTGATTATGTTTCATTTATATGCGGCAGTAATTGAAAAGTGATCAAAGTTTCAAATAAAAATTAATATTAGTTGGTTGGTAAGTCAAAGCATATGTTTAATCCAATAATCCCTAAATCAATTCAGAAAAAACGAGTTCTCGATTTAACCCCCGCTTGCCGATCTTAAAGAAGATCAAATAAAGTTTTTGATTTTCGGCCACGCTTCACTCAATTTCATTTTTGGTTTCCGGCAGATGAAGATATCTACATTTTCAAAAGGCATTCCATACTTATTGTAATGTGATGCGGCAACTTCTACCTCTTTAAAAAATTCTTTGTTGTCTTCTAAATTACTACCGATAATTATCATCACCTCACCGGTATATTCTTTGGGAAATCCCCACAGCCAATAATTGTTGTGCGGAGAAACGGCGAACGGCAACCCATATTTTTCTCTATAATAATTTACTGCTCCTGCTTCACCGTAATTCTGTCCGGTAATTATAACTTTTGATTTTTCCTCCGGGGAAAGTTTGTTATAAACTTCCGCCGTTTTCTGAACCATCTCTTCCCAGCCGAAACGGTCGGCAAAGAATTGCGGAAGAACTCCCAAACGCGATCGTTCACCGCTTGCGGGTTTTATTCCAAGAGCATTAGAATAATTTATGAAAGCATCAACATTCAATATTGGAATTGCAAATGGCGTAACAATAATGAACGATGGAATTAAAATAATTACCAAAACATAACGCGCCCAATTTCTCAAATATTTTTCGATCAAAAGATCCGCGCCAACTACGCCGGAGGCAATGATCATCGGGTAAAGAACGCCCATGTAATAAGGCTTTCCGCTGTTAAGGACAAAGACAACAAAAATTGAAATATAGATCCACGCAAATATTGCAAAACGTTTTCCTTCTTTATGGAAGAAAAGAAAATAGAAAGCTGTTGCAAGTAATACTGTATAGCCGGGATTTAATTCCATCAAGGAGCCGCGGAAGAAATCTAAAAATCCAAGCGATACATTTTTACGTGTAGATGCATTATGCATAAACTCAAGCGTAGGAAAATTATTTTTCACCTGCCAAATGATGTTTGGAATAAATATTAGAAAAGCAATCGCACCGCCGATCCAAAGTTCTTTGCTTAAAAAATATTTTCTGTTCTTAGTTACTATCAATCCAACAACCAAACCAAAACCGATGAACAAAAACGTTAACTTATTCTCAAGTCCAATTCCGCATATCAATCCTATCAGTATCCATAATTTGGGATTATCTGTTTTGATCAATCTTATCAAATAATAAAATAATAATGCTGCAAGAAGCACATCGAACACGTTCATAGAGAAGTAACTTCCGCCACCGAGAATTACGGGACAAAAAATTACTGCAAGCGCCGAAAGAGATTGTGCAAATTTTCCGCCTCCAAGTTCACGAGCAATCAATCCGGAAACAAAAACCGTAATACAACCGGTGATGTAAGCAAAAATTCTGATGGCTAAGATCGATTCGCCAAATAGAGATCTTGATATAAAAAGTATGAGTGCGCATAACGGCTGCTGATCAACAAATCCCCAGTCGAGATGTTTTGAACATTCTATATAATAGTATTCATCGCGGAAGATTCCATAGTTGCCGGCAAATAAAATCATAAGAAGAAATTTTAAGAGCGCTAAATAGATTAATATGGCGGTTGAACTTGTCGGATCGAAATTCTTTGTCTTCATAACATTCTCAAATTTTGGGGTAAAATCTAACAATCTTTTCACTGATTTTGGACTAAAAAATAAATTTAATCTGCCTCTTGACATTATGATACCAATATGATATCATTACGATAGCAATAATTAGGAGTATTAAATGGAAGCAATAACTGAAAAATCAGCTCAGAAAATGAATGGATTTGTAGCGCTTGTAATTGTTATCATCGCAATTTTTGTTGATGTAACAATTCTGGTAGGGGGAATAATGAATAATAATCCGGGAGTTCTTTGGATCTTTATTCCAATTGTATTCTTAATTTTTCTTTCCTTCAGCGGATTCTTAGTTGTTCAACCGAATGATTCGAGAGTGCTAGTTCTTTTTGGCAAGTATCTTGGAACGGTTCGAGTTTCCGGATTCTGGTGGGTCAATCCTTTCACAACAAAAAAATTGGTTTCGTTAAGAATCAGAAATTTTCAGAGCGAGACAATTAAAGTAAACGATCTTCATGGTAATCCGATTCAAATTGCCGCCGTAGTTGTGTGGCGTGTTGTTGATCCGGCACGTGCTCTTTTCGATGTTCAGAATTATGAAGGATTTGTCGCGATACAAAGTGAAACTGCAATACGCGGACTTGCAACCGAATATGCTTATGATTCATCCGAGCATGATAAATTTTCTTTAGTTGGAAATCAGGCGGAGATTGCAGAAGCAATGAAGAAACAAGTTCAAACAAGACTCGAGGTTTGCGGTGTGGAAATTCTGGAATCGAGAATAAGTCACTTATCATACGCACCGGAAATTGCACAAGCAATGTTAAGAAGACAGCAGGCTCAGGCCGTTGTTGCCGCAAGAACAAAAATTGTTGAAGGCGCCGTTGGTATGGTTGAGATGGCGTTAAAAGCATTGAGCGAACATAATATTGTAAATCTCGACAACGAAAAGAAAGCAACCATGGTAAATAATTTATTAGTGGCATTAGTATCAGAAGTCCAAGCACAGCCGGTGATCAATGCAGGCTCGTTGTATTAATAGTGTAGAGTGTAGAACGAAGAGTGTATAATAATTAAAATGATTTCAGAATATATCGGTCAAAGAATTTGGTTTAAACAACCCTCCGTGTTTAAAAGATTTCATGAGTTAAAAGCGGGTGAAGAATTAATAGGCACCTTGCAGCAGAAAGGATTTTGGGGAATGAAGTGGGAAGTTTCTATACAGAATAAAAATTGGGAAATATATAGACCAAGTTGTTGGAGAACCGTTATGGAAATCCGCGAAGCAGGTTTTGAAATGCCCTTTGCAAGTTTTCAAAAAGATAGATTTAGAAGCAAAGGAACGCTTATGTTGCCGAAGGGGGAAAGGTTGAAAATTGCACCGCATTTTTTTAAGGGTTTCTGCGAAATTAAAAATGTGCATGAGGAGTGCATTGCACGTATCAAGCCAAAAACATCTCTAAAAGATAAAGCGGAAGTTATGATCGAAAAGAAATCTGAATTGATCGATCAATATCCGTGGATAATAATTCTTGCATATATAATTACAATTGAACAAAGACATCAAGCTGCGCATTCATCAGTTTAGATTTGATAGAAGGAAATAATGTCTGAAAAGAAAAAATTTTTGTTAAGAATAGATGATAATTTATATGCCTCTCTGGAAAAATGGGCAGCAGATGAATTGCGCAGTATCAATGGACAAATTGAATATTTATTGAAGGAGTCATTAAAAAAAGCCGGGAGATTAAAAAGTAATACCGGGGAGAATGAAAACAACAACAATGAGAATAACGCCCCCGGTTAATTCAATGTTGATTCGGCTGATAGATAATCTATTGTTTTATCTCTTTCGTCATCGGTGTATCGCGCACTTCTGCTTTGACTTTTATTTTACCGGCATATTTAAATTGAAGTACTGCTTCAAACAAATCCCCAATTTTAAAGTCTTTTTGTAAATCTAAAAGCATAACATGAATTCCGCCGGGCTTAAACTCTAATTCCGATTTCAGATTTATAACTAATTTGCCGGCGGGGCGCATTCCCATTCTATCATTATCTCTTTTGTATGACTCGTGCACTTCAACTATGTCTGCTAGTTTTGATTCTGCGCCGATCAGTGTGTCGGGTTTAGAGCCATTATTCTGAAGTACAAAATAAAGCGCAGAGTTTGCACCTTTTGCTGCTGGTCGTACCCATGCGTTTTTGATTTTGAGTTTTGAATATTGAGTTTTTGGTTGCTGTGCAAATATTATCATGTTGAGGGTGAAGATTAGCGCAACTATTAATAACGATTTTCCTTTTACTTTCTTCATACATTATTTTTCATACTTTTAACCCAGTACTGTTTATTGTAAACTTTTTATGTCGGCTACTATTTCATTTACATTTATTGTGCTTCCTTTATAATTCTTTCTGATCTTACCGTCGGCATCAATCAACTGAATTCTATCTGTATGAACATAATAAAAGATCTTTCTTCCATTCTTAAAAATGGTTGAATCATTTGGAACGGCTAATACACCGATTTTTTTTATGATCGAATCCGTAACTGATTTTTCTCCGGTAAGGAAAGCCCAATTGCTCAAATCAAGATTTCTTATACCCGTAAATTTTTTTAATACATCGGGTGTGTCGAATTTGGGATCGAAGCTTAGTGATACAAATTGAACATTTTTGATATTCTCTTTTTTAATTCCTTCTTGTATTAACCGCATATTGTTTGTGCTAAGCGGACAAATATCCGGACAGTTGGTAAAGATGTAGTTTATAACAACAATTTTATTCTTTACAAAATCCGGAAAGACAACATTTTGATTATTCTGATTAACAAGGTTGTATTGTGTGCCCCCAAGTTCCTCAATAACCGGAAATTTATCTTTACAGCCCCAGAATAGAATTATAATAATAAGAAGGTGTTGCCGTTTCATAAATATTTTATCTAATATAAATTCAAGTGTGCTTATATTCTCATGATCAAAATAAGGAAATTGTTTTTTAGATTTCATAAAGAATAATAAAGCGCGTCGAAAGATCTAAATGAAAAAACTTTTTTTCTTTTTTCTGTTAATAGTATTCAGCACAGTTTCTCTAACTCAGGAGCGCGTTAGGGTAATGGGCTATAACCTTCACAACTATCCTAATAATCAAGACGCAGATTTTAAAAAATTATTAATCAGATCAACCCAGATGCGTTTGTTGTAGTTGAAATGATACAGCAGGTTGGTGTAAATCAATTTTTAAGCAATGCACTTTCCCAAGATTTTACTTCTGTGCCGGTACAAATAAAAGGAACTAATAGTGCGGGCAACGACGGAAACGATTGTGCCTTCTATTATAAAAGCTCCATTTTAACTTTAATAGAGTATAACGCTATTTCGGCAAGAACAAGAGTTATAAGCAAATTCAAGATGGTACACAATACTACAAAAGATACTCTTATAATTTTCGGTGTTCATTTAAAAGCAAACTCTTTTACTTCGGACAATATTGAAAATGCTCAAAAGAGAACCGATGCAGTACAATCATTAAGAAATGAAACAAATTTGTATAATGGCAGAACTAATTTTCTTGTCTGTGGTGATTTCAATATTTTTTCATCTAATGAAGTTGCTTTTCAAAAATTGATTGACCAGACATCGTCGGGATATTTCATTGATATGTTCTACGCTTTGGGAAACTGGGGCGGTGATCCAAAGTTCAGCACTATTTGCACTTATTCAACTACCAATTTAAACACAAGATTAGATATGATTCTTATATCTCAAGCATTAAAAGATCCGGGTGGGATTGATTATGTGGATAGCTCGTTTAAAACTTTTGGGAATGATGGCGCTCATTTTAATCAAGCAGTCACTACTGGTACTAATACATGGTTTTTAAATGATCCGTCAATCGGAGTCTCGTTAAAAAATGCGTCTGATCATTTACCGATCTACGCCGATTTTATTTTCTATGGCACTACAGATGTAGGTTCATCTCAAAACCTTCCTGTTCAATTCGAGTTAATGCAAAATTATCCGAATCCATTTAATCCAAGCACTGTCATCAGTTATCAGTTACCGGCTGCTAGTTATATAACGCTGAAGATTTACGATATATTAGGCCAGGAAATTTCTACTCTCGTTAATGAAATTAAACAGCCCGGTATATATCATGCTCAATTTTCAAATCTATCTTCTAATTTAAGCAACGGTATTTATTTTTATCAATTGAAGGCAGACAAAAATATTCAAACAAAAAAAATGCTATTAACGAAATAAATTTTTATGAATCGTTTTCTAACACAATATTTATTTCTACTTCTTTTTACAAAAATAATTTTAGGTCAAGGGACTTCTACTGGGCTAATTCCCATTAATGATTTAAAATCAGGCTACTACAAAAATTATCAAGGAGGATATTATCCATCCGGTTCTAATGTTAGACCATTCAAGCACGATTCGCTAGGTCTAGCATTCTCTAAACAAATCTTACCTTTAGATATAAACGGAAATGTAGATACCTCAAAAGGTAAGTATGTTTTCTTATCAATCGGCATGTCGAATACAACGCAGGAGTTTTCGCAATTCAAATCTATTGCAGATCCCGATCCGGTAAAAAATCAAAAGCTTGTTATTGTTGATGGCGCTCAGGGAGGACAAACTGCCGCAATTATTTCTAACCCCGCAGCAAATTTTTGGACTGTTATTATGCAAAGACTGCAACAAGCCGGTTTAACTAACAAACAAGTAGCTGTTTGTTGGCTCAAAGAAGCCGATGCCGGACCGACACAAGCTTTTCCTGTTCATGCAAATACTTTGTTAAATGAACTTGTTGCTGTTGTAAAAAACATAAAACAAAAATATCCAAATTGTAAGATCGTTTATTGTTCAAGTAGGACTTACGGCGGGTATGCCACAACCAATTTAAATCCGGAACCATATGCCTATGAATCCGCTTTCTCTGTTAAATGGTTGATCGAAAAACAAATTAGCGGCGATACAAGTTTAGTCTGCACCGGTAATAATCCAAAAGCGCCGTGGTTAGCGTGGGGTCCTTACTTATGGGCAGATGGTTTATCTCCAAGAAGCGACGGTTTAACTTGGACAATTGATGATTTCGTCACAAGCGACCGAACTCATCCCTCGTCTAGCGGGCAAAAAAAAGTTGCAGACATGCTTTTAAATTTTCTTAAGACAGATCAAACTACTCGCAAATGGTTCTTAAAAAGTTCTTTAACCACGGTTAATAATTCGGCATGGAGCTCAGCGCCCGCCGGTTTTTATTTATACCAAAACTATCCGAATCCTTTCAATCCATCCACTGTTGTTAGTTATCAATTGTCTGCTGCGGGCTCAGTGTCGCTAAAAATTTATGATTTACTGGGCAGAGAAGTAGCCGTTCTGATAAATGAATTACAGCAGCCGGGAATTTATAATTCGCAATTCTCAATTATTAACATGCCTGCCGATAAGCAAGGTTCTCAATTGCCCTCCGGTGTATATTATTATCAGTTAAAAGTTGGTAACTTTGTGCAGACAAAGAAAATGATGTTGATTAAATAAATGGACAAAAATAAAATTCTTCTCCCGGGTTTAGAAAAACAAATAAATTTTCTCCGAAAAAATCTGACTTCTGAAATTAACTCTGCATTAGTAATAGGATCCGCCAGTGAAATCCCGGCGGAAATAATTTCTAAGAACTTTAATTGTAATGTTGAGGTTATTGTTGAAGATTATGAATCATTGTTAAATTCAAAATTAATACTGAGAGACGCATCCAAAATAAATATTCGATTAATGGGTTTTGAGGCAACTGATTTTAACTCTTCCTCATTTGATCTTGTCTATGCACAAGCTTCAATTTCTTCTACCAAGAGAAATAAAATAGTAAAGGAGGTAAACCGGATTCTAAAACCGGGCGGACTTTTCTGTGTTGGAGAGATCGTTGTGTTAAATAAAGATGTCCCCCGGTTCGTTCAAGATATTTTCGATTCCTCCGATCTTTTGCCTCTTTTTAATAATGATCTGACTAAATATTATCTCGAAAAAAAATTTACATTAAATGGAAGTGTGAATCTAACAAATACACTAAAAGAATTTTATTTACTTAATGCAGACATGCTTAAAAGTAGTAAGAATGACCTAACCCAGCAAGAAAAAAGTTATTACAAAAAGCTACTCAACAAAATCAGCCATGAGTCAAATGCATATTTAAAATTGGGTGCCGATAAATATATAGGGTTCGTTGCGTTATTGCTTCAAAAGAGTGCAGAATGAAAAAAGGTGATCTGCTCGAACTAGATATTGATGGTTATGCGTTTGAAGGAAGGGGTGTTGCAAAAATCATTAAAGAAGTTCATACAACTGAATCTGCTGAACCGAAAAAATTTGTAGTATTTGTTGATGGTTCATATCCCGGTGATGTAGTTACTGCACAAATAATTAAGATTAGAAAATCCTACGCCGAAGCAAAAGCAAAAACATTTATAAATAAATCATCGTTTCGCATCGAAGCAAAATGTAAGTATTTCGGAACATGCGGTGGCTGTAAAGCGCAAGATCTTGATTATGAACAACAGATCAAATTCAAACAAGAACACGTAAAAGATCTATTCGAACGAATTGGTGGATTCCATAATTTTGAAATTATGCCAATAATAAGAGCAGATAAGACTTTTTTCTATAGAAATAAAATGGAGTTTTCCTTCTCTGACAAAAGATGGTTGAGCGAAAGCGAGATCTCATCAATGCAAGAAATACCTGATCGCTCGTTCGCATTAGGGTTACATATACCTGGAATGTTTGATAAAGTCTTAGACATAGATAAGTGCTGGCTTCAATCGGAGATCAGTAATGGTGTCTTAAATTTCACAAGAGAGTTTTTCAAGAATCACCAAATTTTACCCCATTCTGCTCAAAAACATACTGGTTTTTTACGAAATCTGGTAATAAAACAGTCGTTTTTGAATAATGAAATAATGATAAATCTTGTCGTCTCTGAAGAGAACGAACACTTGTTCGTTTTATATAAAACCTCTCTATTGGAATTATTCCCTCAAATTACAACACTGGTCTTTAATATCAACAAAAAATTATCTCAGGTTGCTTATGGCGATTATGAGATTGCTTCCTATGGAAGCGGATTTATCTATGATTTCATCGGCAAATGGAAATACAGAATCAGCGCTAACTCTTTCTTTCAAACAAATACGGCTCAAGCGGAAAAACTTTTTAATACAGCTTTGGAGTTTGCCGAGTTTAATGGCAACGAAACTGTTTATGATTTGTATTCCGGCTCCGGGGCTATTCCAATTTTTATTTCGAAATGTGTAAAACAGATTTACGGATTTGAAAATGTTGAGTCCGCTATTGCCGATGCCATGGTAAATGTTTCGTTGAACAATGTTTTAAACTTTGAGCCGATATTAACTGATTTGAACAAATCGTTTCTTCCGATAATAGAAAAAAAGAATCTACCAAAGCCCGATGTTATTATTGCCGATCCGCCGAGGAGTGGTATGAATCCAAAAACCGTAAAAGATATTTTAGAATTGATGCCTAAAAAAATAGTTTATATAAGCTGCAATCCCGCAACTCAAGCACGAGATATTAAATTGCTCTGCGACGGCGGATATAATTTAATCAAGCTTAGACCTGTGGATATGTTCCCGCACACTTATCATATCGAAAATGTTGCGTTGCTGACCGAATAAATTTTTTGATCCCTATAATTTTTTCTGAGATTTGATCGAGTTATAGGCTGAGATAAAAATTTCAGTTTGAGGAGAATTAGTTTTAAATGAATGAATAAGAATCGGACGCTCCATTTTCATGATTTTCTCAACTTCACGATTTAATTCTTTTTTGTTGATGTTATTTGGGCGTATTGGATAGTTTCCAAACGGTATCTTAAATGTTTCAAAAAAATTCTTTTCTTTTGCGATCAGTTTTAGATCTTCGGCGTTTTTGGGATCTAGTAATGAAATTACATTTTTAAAAGAACCATTCAGAATATAACCCATGAATTCATCATCCGTGGGAAATGGAGTAAGGTAAACATCTTTTTCCAATTTTATTATTGCCCCCCGTTCAAACTTTTCAAGATCTTCAATTGATCTTGTTTTAAGTTCAGAACTAATAGCGACCTTTTGGTTTGTTGTTTCAATAACTCTTTTAGCAATATTTACCCGGTCTTTTCCTAAATAACAATGAACATAATATTTACCGGGTTTGTTAAGCGTTAAATCTTTTAGTCGTTTTAACGCTTCTTCGTTCTCGCTTATCCAGGGCAGCATAGGAATGTTTATAAGTTCCATTCCAACTTTTTTACATGATTCTTTTTCCTCTTCTAATAGCTTCGATTCGAACGGAACAACAGCTTCGTGCATTAAACTTATGATTGCTGTAAAGTTCTTTTCTTTTAATAATCTAATTTTTGCCTCTTCTGGAAACGAGCCAAACACAAATTCAGAACCGTTTCTCGCAATTGTTTCGCTAATATTATTGTCTTTTTGCATTAAGCTTGGATTCATCCACAACCAAACTGCTCCTGCTGAAATAATTAAAGGGAATAAGAAAAGGACTATTCTTTTAAGTATGCTGTCCGATCTTAAAAACGATCGTGTCATAAACAATGAAATAATAAAAGATAGAATTACAAGAAATACCATTACAATCTTTACAATAATATCTTCTGTAAATTGAGATCCGTTTTGCGTTCTTGAAAAATCGACAACCCATCGGACCGGATCTATTAATAAACCCGTTCCCAGGGCATAACCGTTCATAAGCCAAAAAAGCAAAAACACTGAAATGTTTTTGATGCTAAGAGAAAAATATTTTTTTCCAAAAATCATTTCTTTCCCTTTCGTATTATTAACTGATCATTATTGCAATGGTAATGTAATTAATATAACTTAGAAATATTATTATGCTTATTTAAGCAGTAAATATTTTTTCAACCTTTTTTAAAAAGTTCTATTTGAAAGAATAAATAAAATATTTATTATGAATATTATAAACTCTTGTTGCAAATTAAACGTGGAGAAGTGGGTGCGGCGAATTTTGACGTCTCTTGTTCTTCTGGTGAATATAAGTTTATTGGCACAAACTCAGCTTACTTCAGATGAACTTTTTGTTAAAGCTAAAGACGCCGCTTTTAATCAGAAAAACAGAAAACTCGCCAGACAATTTTGCAAACAAGCATTAGCAAAAAGCCCGGATTATTCTGACATCTCAATTTTTCTCGGTAGATTATATACGTGGGATGGGATTTACGATTCCGCCAGAGTAATAGTTAAAAAAGTTATACGTAAAGATCCTACCAACAGCGATGCTATCAGCGCTGCGATTGATCTTGAGTATTGGTCGGGGAACTCAAACGTTGCGCTTATATTTTGTAATTACGGTTTATCTAAATTTCCTTCCTCCACAGAATATTTATTGAAGAAGGCAAGGGTGCTTGATGATCTTCAAAGATATGATGAAGCATTTGTCTCTCTTGAAAAAATATTTCGTTTAGATAATTCGAACTCGGATGCGATTTCTTTTGCGGAAAGACTTAAAGATAAAGTCAGAAAAAATGCTATCGGATTAACATATCAGTATGAGCGTTTCGATAAAACATTTGATCCGTGGCAGCTTGGATCATTCAGTTATTCTAGAAGACTTTTCTTCGGTACAACTATCTTAAGAGTAAATTTTGCGCAGCGGTTTGCTAGTAGCGGTGTTCAATACGAAATTGACATGTATCCGAGTTTTGCGACAGGTGTTTATTCTTATCTTAATTTTGGTTACTCAAAAGATGGAATATTTCCGAAACAGCGTTACGGTGCATCTTTATATCTAAGTTTGCCTCTAAGTTTTGAAATTGATGGTGGATTCCGTTTGCTAAAATACTCGAGCGATACTTGGATCTATACATTTGCGCTTGGAAAATATTGGGGGAGTTTCTGGTTCTCCTTAAGAACATTTATTACTCCACAGGTTGAAAAAGCTTCTCATTCATATTCACTAATTATCAGATATTATTTATCGGGTGCTGATAATTATTTGGCTTTATCAGCGGGCACGGGAATTTCTCCGGACGCAAATTCGGTTGACCTTTTGGGGAATTGGCTTAAGTCCGATAAGCTCGGAATGGAGTATCAAGTAAAGGTTAGTAGTAAATTTATTTTAAATATATCCGGCGATTATAGCCGCGAAGAATATCTCTCAAACGAATTTCGTACAAAAATTTCCGCCGGTCTTGGCTTAAAATTTTTATTTTAATTCCGCCAGAAAATGAAAAAAAGAAATCTCATCCTTACATTTCTTCTGATAATAATAATTTCCTTGCTGCCTGTAATAATGTTTGTATCGTGGCAGCTCAAACCAAAAAAGGAATTAAAAATTGCTATAATAGATAAAACCGCTCTTACAAAAGACGGCGACGAGCACAGATCTTTTAACTGGATTCTTAACAACAATAAATATTGCAAACCGAACAGAGATTTATTTTCTGTTTCAGAAGATTATTACGGTTTCTTTCCTAAAGAAAACAAGAAATATTTAATAAAAGATTTAGAAAACTTTGATGAGGTTCAACTAAAGAATCTGGCAGATAAAATTGATATGATCTATATGACAGATCTTTACGGGATTTACAGTAAGGATTGGTATAGTGATAATTATCGCGGCGAGCGTTCGCAATTAATTTATGGCGGTATGTCTCGCAAAGAATTATCGCTATTAAATTTGATGAAGTCTCAGAAAAAATTAATTCTTACTGAGTTTAATACGATTGCACCGCCTACATCTAGTAGTGTTAGAACCCAATTTGAAGAAATGTTCGGATTAAAATGGAGCGGTTGGACAGGAAGGTTTTTTGAAAATCTTGATACTGCAATTAATAAAGAAATACCTATCTGGGTAATTCAAGATTATAAAGCGCAGCATCAAAATAGTTGGCCGTTTTCAAGATCCGGAATTGTTTTAGTTAACAATGATGGTAGATTAGAAATATTAGATTATAAAACTGACCTTAAAGAAGAAGTGCCGTATATTATTTCCGCTGAAATAAATCAAAAACGGTTTGGGATTCCCAAAAAGTTAAAATATTCTTATTGGTTTGATGTTATGTTAACCAAAAGATCGAACAATGTTGTTTCCGTTTATCAAATTTTCAGCAATGCGAGAGGCGATTCTATTTTGCAATCGCTAAATATTCCAAACCCTTTCCCCGCGGTAATTGAACATTATGAAAATGATTATAAGTTTTATTATTTCAGTGGTGATTTTTGCGATAATCCGGTTAAAATAATTCTCTCCAGATTTTCAGGTATTACAAAATTTAGATGGATGATGTATCCCTCTAACGATTTGGCTGAAAGAGAAAGTTTCTTCTGGTTGTATTATCAACCGCTTGTTAGTACAATTTTGAAAAATTATTACGATTCATTGCAGAAGAAATAAACTGGTTGGTTTAATTTCATTTAAGGAGCGAATCTGGAATTAATTTTTTTGTTTGCAGCATGTAATTATTGCGCCTTCTATAATCTGCAAATTCATTTTCTATCTTGTTTTCCATTGTTTTATTATCTAAAGCAACAATACCTAAATCCTTCAATACTTTATAAAGCGTTTTATCAGAATAAAAATATTCTCCGTATAGATAATCAATAAGTTCATTTTTGTTTCTCATCAATGGGTATCTGTGAATATTTCTAAATTGTTTTGCCGTATCAAGACCTGATCCAATAAATGTTGAAAGAGAAATTTTTTCCATTTTGTATTGATCCGCTAAAAATGCTAAAAGCGTTGGGGTTATATCAAAATGTGAAGACACTGAAGAAAATTTTGCTGTGCGTTTTAGCATAGGAGAGTAAATTATTAACGGAACATGAAATCTGTCAACTTGGGTAGTGATCGGAATCTCGGGCATTCTATGATCACCGGTAATAATAAAAATTGTATTCTTAAAATCTTCTCTCTTTTTAAATTCATTAAAAAAATATCTGAATGCATCATCTGTATATAGAACCGTTGATAATATGTCTTTATAACTTTTTATGCTTTTCATAACATCCGGGTCTAAGTTAAGGTCGGAATAGATTTCATCAAATTGTTTCCGGTAGCGATCTTGATTATCAACTATAAATGGTGAGTGCATAGAAAGAGTTAGAAAAATGTTAAGCTGGTTCTCCTGTTTTCCTGAATTAATTACTTTAAAACTTCGCTCTAATAAGTCTCTATCTCCATAGCCCCAGGAAAATCCACTTCCGGAGGATGGCATTCTTTTATAACCGGTACCAAAATTATTTTGATCAATTATTAAATCGGTATTTTGTTTTCGAAGGAACCGATCCATGTCATCAAAACGTGCGTCTCCACCGTAATAAAAATTTGCTTTATAACCGGATTTTCTCAAATACTTTATTAAAGAAAAATGTGCAGGTTGGTTTTCGTTCAATTCTAAAAAACCTCTTTTGCCAAACGGAAGAGAGCCAAAGATAGACGGAAGGGCAGCAAAAGTTCTGCCTCCGGTACTCAAACAATTTTCCCAATAGAGACTTTGTTTTGCAAGTGAATCTAAAAACGGAGTAAAGCTGCCCATATAAGCATTCTCGCCGGAATATCCTCTGCCTAAACTTTCGGTTATAATAAAAACTAAATTTGGTCTCTTCTCGCCACTGTTAAAAAAATTAGCTAATACATTTTTTGTGTTTTCTTCGTGAAGAAACGGGTAATTGCTATCTGTGTACTTAAAGAAAACTTCTTCTCCTTCGCCTGAATCAATATAATAATTGGAAACCGGCAGCTCGAGCTCTTTTTCAAAAAAATATGTATACGTTTTAGTAGTAAAAAAATCCAGCTTGTTTATTGCTAAATAATATTCTGATGTGTTTGAATAATTTTGCGGTTGGGGAGTAAGTTCGGTTCCAAAAATCAACGAGAAGGCAATTAGAGTGCAATAAAATTTTATTACGGTTAAATTAAATCGAATCTTTTGAAACAAAAATATTACTCCCGAAACAATACCAATAAACAAAACCAACAAAACAAAGTAGATGGGGTTTAATCCTCCCGCGGAAGTTACGGTTTGATTTATTTCGAACATTGAATAACCGAATAGATCAGAGCCGAGTGGGATCGAAGTCTTTGTAAAATATAAATCAAGCAAAAGATAAATAACTGTTGTTAATGTGAGTGAAGTATTCAGAACTATTTTTGATGTCTTCCGATGAATTAAATATAGAATTATAAATACGATCCCGAGTAGAGCAGCAATTTCAAAAAAGATAGTTGTTTCAGAAAGGAACGATACAAACAAAAGATTTTTTTGGATGCCGCGCTTAATTATATTATTCCAGACAAATAGAATTTCATAACCTCTGATCAGAAAAAAAACAAGCAGAACAGCAAGCGATGAAGAAGCAAAATATTTGAGCGCGTCTATCAATTTGTTTTTCATTACTTACAATCTTCCTTCGCTGAGTTTAACATTTAAGAAGAAAAACCTTTCTTCTCCATGTGTCCCCATTTCCTGTCGCCAAAAAAATATTCTACAGAACCAACAAAACGATACCATAGTGTGAGCTGTCTATATCCAAAATTTTCTAGAACAGCAATTACAAACAATTCGATCAAGTACAGAGTGCTCGGATATTTTCTAAATGTCAATTCTTCTAATATTACGGAGAGGAGAGACAACACAACCCCGTAAAGAATTGCTGCCGAAAACAATACAAGAGCAAAATTCAATGATACCATTCCGAAGATCAATGAAATAAAAAAAATAATATAACCAATAGCTTCAATGATGGGTCCGAACATTTCAAAAAACACAAAATATGGAAACACTATCATTCCTAATAATCTGTAACGAGGATTAAATAACAATTGTTTATGAAGCATAAGACTTACAATAGTACCTTTCTGCCAGCGTTTTCTTTGTCGTCCTAAAATTTTTGTGCTTTCCGGTGCTTCAGTCCAGCAAACAGGATCCGGAATAAAAGAGATCAACGCTTTCGGATTTTCTTTTCGTAATAAGCGATGCATTCTTACTATTATTTCCATATCCTCGCCAATACAATCTTTAAGAAATCCGTTCACTTTTATCAATTCACTTCTCTTAAAACAACTAAATGCGCCTGAGATAATTAAGATGCCGTCCATTATTTGAAATCCATTCCGACCAAACATAAACGCACGTATATATTCAACCACTTGAAATTTAGCAAGCCATGATTTTGGTAAATCTACACTGGTTACATATCCTTTATTAATCTGACAACCATTTGCTATCCGAACAGTTCCGCCGACAGCAATTACGTTTTCGTTTTCAACGAAAGGATAGCTCATTTTCAGCAAGCTGTCTCTTTCAATGATTGAATCTGCATCGACTACTATTATTAGATCACTGTCGGAAATGTTTATGCCAACATTTATAGCATCGGCTTTGCCCCCGTTTTGTTTGTCAACAATCACCAAATTTTTGTGATTCTTGCAAATATAAACCGCATTAACCTTTTCGGTTGGAATATGATCGAACGGAAGATATGGTACTGTAACTGCATCAAATTTTTCTTTTAGAATATTTAGTGTTTGATCTTTAGAGCCGTCGTTCACAACTATAATTTTATATTCTGGATACTCCAACTGCAGCAAAGCAAGGGTTGATGTGTATATTCCAGATTCTTCGTTATAGGCGGGAATAATCAGCGAAATTGATTTATATTTTTTTAATCTGAAAACATCTTTTAAATCTTTGAACGCTTGATTGTTCAAATATCTTTTCAAATTAAAAAAAGATAGAAAGCTTAATAAAATATATATGCTTCCTATAGCAAGAAAATAAAGTAAAATAAAATAATTAAAATATTGTATGATGCTTCTTATTATATCAATCATTTTCTAAAATTCTTTTCTCTATTATAATTCTTTTGGCAATAATTGATTCGATTTGACCGGACGGATTATTAGCATATTCCAATAATTTATACTCGCTCTTGTTTGAAAACTTATACATTGCTTTTGCTGCCGCTATTTTTACTTCCAGCTCGGGATCTAATATTTTTGTCATAATATTTTCTTCAAGTGAGGTATCGCCAATTTTACTAACTGCCTGAATCGCAGCAACGCGTATCTCCGGTTTAGAGTGTGATAAGAAAAATCTAAGCGCATTTACAGAATCTAAATTTTCAACTTCACCTAAATATCTTATTGATTCGATGATAAGACCTTTGTCGCCACTGTAAAACAAGATGTTTAAAATATTCTTCAGGGCGTTTGCATACTTAAAATGCCATAATAAGGTTATTATAATATAAATAATATCTGTTGATTTTTCCGTTTCTAGCCTTTTCGTCAATATCGGACATATAGATTGATCGAATTTTATGATCATTGACAAAATGCTTTCTTTCGTTAGATACTTCCTTTTTTTAGAAAGATCTAAAATAAGATTGATGTTTTTATATGCGCTAAGATATGCCAGACTTTCAACCGTTGTTCTGAAAATTAACTCGTTAGGTGCCTTTAATGTTCTTACAAGAAGATCAACTACTTCTTCTGTATTAATAAATCTTAAAAAGTAAATTGCTTCTACTTGTTTTTTTTTGCTGTGTTTATTCAGTTTGTTAATAAAATATTCGCGAAGACTTGTTTCTGTAATTAATTGTTTTAAGCGGTTTAAATCATCTCCCTTTAGATTAAACAAAAATGTCCTTAGATAAGAAAACAAATATCTGTATTTGTTTTTTGGTATTCGGGATATTAGCTCTTGAGGATTCAAGTTCGAGTAAAGATAGTCAAAGATATGATCTTGCCATTTAGAAATAAATTTTTCCTGCCGTTTATTTCTAATATGATTTATGAGTCTAATGGTTAACACACTCGTCATAAAAAAATAAGCGCAGATCAGAAGTATGAATAGAGCTATCAGAATGTAAAAATTGTAACCGGTGGCCAATAAAACTCCGATCTAATTATTTTGAACAGAGCGACATAAATATATTTAGATAAAATATAATAAAATAGATTGGATTACTTAAGAAGTGTTTTTTGAATTCTCAATAACAGCTCGGTTGTAGAAAAAGGTTTAGTAATATAATCCGCAGCCCCTGCCCGCAAGCATTCCAATATTGCGCTTTCATGTGAATGTGTGGATAACATTATTACCGGTATATCAGATATTCTTGAATCTGCTTTGATCTCTTTCAGTAAAGTAAGTCCGTCTATAACCGGCATCATCACATCAGAAATTATTAGATCGGGTGTATCTCGAATCAGATACTCAATTACTTTTTCCCCATTAGAAAAACTTTTAACATCATAGCCCTCTTTAACAAGTTTGAATTTGATTAACCGAGAAATACCCTCGTCGTCTTCTATGATTACAATATTCTTGTTTTTTCTGGCCATACCTTATCGGTGGGATAAAATATTTTTAACTTGTGTCCAAAATCCTATGAATAATTTACTTAATAAAAACAATTTTCCCAACAATAGTTATAGTCTGCTTGCTCACTAATACTTTTTGAAATAATTCATCTTTTTTTAATTTCATTACAGAAAGACAAAAATTAATATAGTTTAGTAATAGAAAGAATTTTTTTTCAAAAACTCTTCTAACATTTTAGAAAAATCATAAAGTTACAACTAGTTGGTTATAGAGCATTTACAAAAATTTCTGAAATTTAAATGGCAAAAATTATAGTGTTCGATTGTCCATTATGAGAAATAAATGCCTTTTATAAAGCAATTCGTTAAAAATATTTTTCACCTGTAACCTTATCGTATTTTTTCTTCCAAATTTTGTTGTTCCTGCAATTTACATCTTAGGATTTTTAAGTAGGAAAAGTGGTCTTTTTCGCAATTTTCCTTTGACTCAATTTCTCCTACCGATATCATTTTGAAACAAATTCCATCCCGTTTAGACATTAAAAAGTTCGATTATGCTCTGAAAATCAAACTTACCTATGGCATTCGTATTGCCCTTCACTTACCACTTATAAGATCAAATTAGGAGAAAAGTGGTGAATACTTATACTAAACTGTTGTTGAGAGTGATCGTTTTTATATCACTTATATACGGTTTGTCAACTACCGTGTCTGCACAGACTAAAAAATTGCTTAGCGTGCAAGATTATACCAGCATTGCTAAAATTACCAGTAAAGCTGAGGGCACAGATCTCACTTTTACAAGGCCATATTCTCCGGGTGGATCCATGACAATTTTTGCGGGAGTTTTTAATGGAACGCTAAATTCGGTTACTAAAAAATTCTATTGTATCGATCTTTCACGTGATTTAGCTTACAGTCCCGCTGAATATTGGGATGAAGGATTTACACCGGCGCAGATAACTTATATACTAAACAACTACTATCCACTTAAGACCAGTTACACAGGTAAACTTACTGATAATAATAAAGAAGCAGCAGCAGTCCAAATTGCAATTTGGTATTTTAGCGATAATGTTAATGCTAATACTGTAACAGATGCAACCATAAAAACCAGAGCTCTTACAATTATAGCAGATGCAACATTAAATGCAGGAAATACCAATCCTCTTGCAACTCTTCAAGTTATTCCTACAAATCAAACGGTTCCAGCAGGAACTCCGGCTTCATTTTATGTTCAAGCGATATCACTTTCAAATACACCGGTTTCGGGAGTCACAATTCAGTTAACAACAACACTTGGAACACTTAGCACAACAAGTGTAATAACAGGCCCTGATGGCAAGACTCCAACAATTACTTTGAACTACGGCTCAAATGGAACGGCATCGGTAAAAGCAAAAGCAACTGTTGAAATTCCTCAGGGAACAAAGTACGTTCACAAAACAAATCCAAACGATCATCAAAAACTTGTTCTTGCAACTCCAGCTACAGATGTAAAGGAAGTTTTTACAAATATTGAATTCACTTCATGTAAAAACACGATTGGCGATTTTGTATGGCACGATGCAAATGCAAACGGAATTCAAGATGATGGTTCATCATCGGGAATTGGAGGTGTAGTTGTTCAATTGCTGCAAGGAACAACTGTTAAACAAACAACAACTACTGGGGCAACCGGGTTCTATCAATTCACAAATGTTGATAACGGAACTTATACGGTTCAAATTGCTACAAGCAACTTTACAGGAAGCGGTGCGTTAGCAGGAGGTTCGGCAAGCGAAAACTGGTTCATGACATTAAAAGGTCAAGGCGGTGATACTGCTAAAGACAGCGATGGCGATCCTTCAACAAATTCTGCAAGCGTAACATTAAACTGTGCAAATAATATGAAAATAGATTTTGGTTTTTTCAAAGTTTGTATCAGTTTACAAAAAACAGGTCCCGCTTCGGTCAATGTAGGCGATAAAATAACCTATTCGTTTACAGTTACAAATTGCGGCGATGTTCTATTAGCCGGCGGTGCAAGGGTTTATGATGCATTATTAAATCCAGCAGGGGATCATCAAATCCAATATTTAACACTCACTCCTGGACAAAGTGCAACATTTACATATGATTACACAACAACGCCAAACAATTGCGGAAACTTGGTAAATAATGCTTGGGTAATTGGTTTTCCGTCTCTAGGTGGATATAATTTTAATGGCGCAACGGTTCGCGCTGATGACAGCCATACTGTAAATGTTATTTGCAATGCTTCTATTGGCGATAAAGTCTGGATAGACACAAACGGAAACGGTTTACAAGATTACGGTGAAGTTGGAAAAAGCGGTGTTACAGTAAAACTATATGATTGCAACGATAACCTAAAAGGAACAACAACAACAAACACAAGCGGTAATTATTTGTTCAATAATTTAATCCCAGGCAGTTACTACGTAAAATTTGATTTGCCGACAGGATTTTCATTCACAACAAAAGATGCCGGAAACGATGCTATTGATTCTGATGCTGATCCGATAACCGGCAAAACAATTTGCACAACATTAAGCGCCGGTGAAAATGATTTAACTTGGGATGCAGGTTTGAAAGAGTGCAAAAACAAGATCGGCAATTTTGTTTGGCACGATGCAAATGCAAATGGTATTCAAGATAATAATGAGCCCGGTATTCAAGGTGTTGTAGTAGAATTGTTGAATAGTGCCGGTGGTTTAATTATCACCACTACTACAGTTGCTAACGGTTATTATGAATTTGCAAACTTATCGAACGGAACTTACGGAGTAAGAGTAGCTAATTCGAATTACCTTAGCGGTGGGGTCCTGTTCAGCACAGCACAAACAAAATGGTACGCCACAAAGAAGAATATAGGAAGCGATGATACAAAAGACAGCGATGCTCTGAAGAACGAAAGCGTTTCTGTTACACTTTCTTGCGACGAAAATATAACCATAGATTTCGGTTTCTACAAAACTTGTGTAAGTATAACCAAAACCGCAGATAAACAAGTAGCTAAACCTGGCGAAGTAGTAAACTATACACTTACAGTTGAAAATTGCGGCGATATACCGCTTGCCAGTGGAGTAGATATTTACGACACAATGTTCCCGAAAGTCGGAAAGCCAAATCCACTCAATGTTAACCTTAACGCAGGCAATTTCTATGTAGTAAACTATTCATACACAGTAACGGCTGACGACTGCGATAAACCATTAAAAAATACAGCAAGGGCGGTCGGTCATCCGGCAGATGGATCTGCAGATGTTGAATTTACTGCCGATGTAACAGTAAACGTTGATTGCTCGCAATGTTCAAATAAGATTGGTGATTTTGTATGGCGCGATCTTAATGCCAATGGTATTCAAAATACGGGCGAATCCGGAATCTCGGGTGTTTTAGTTGAGTTATTAATTGGTGGATCACCTTATAAAACAACTACCACTGACGGAACCGGTAAATATAAATTTGAGAATATTCCGAATGGAACTTATGAAGTTCGAATTGCCCCTTCTAACTATGCAATGGGTGGAGTTCTTTATAGCACATCACAAACAAAGTGGTATGCTTCGCCCAAGAATCAAGGAAGCGATGATTCCAAAGACAGTGATGCAAATTTGGGAGAAAAAGTATTTGTTACAGTCGGCTGTAACGATAATTTAACAATAGATTTCGGTTTCTACAAAACATGCGTTACTATAACTAAAACCGCCGATAAGCAAACAGCTAAGCCTGGTGATATAATAAACTATACTCTTACTGTTGAAAACTGCGGCGACATAGCGCTTGCAAGCGGAGTGGATATTTATGACGATATGTTCCCGAAGGTAGGAATACAAAATCCATTAAATGTAACTATTGGTGCCGGCAGTTTCTCTGTTAAAAGTTATTCCTATACAGTAACGGACAATGATTGTGGCGGTGAAATAATAAACACAGCAAAAGCAGTCGGTCGTCCGGCAAATGGCTCTGACTATGTTGTTGATGAAAGTACCTGGAAGGTTATAGTAACTTGTGATCTGAAGGCTGATCTTAAGATTGAAAAAACAGTTGATAATCAAAATCCGAGATGCGGCGATTATATTACATTTACAATAAAGGTTACAAATAATGGTCCTTCTAAATCAAAAGGTGTTGAAGTAACAGATCTATTGCCAACCGGATTAGATTATCTTTCAAGCACATCTTCACAGGGCACTTTTAATTCTTCAACAGGCAGATGGTTAGTTGGTGATTTGAATAATGGGGCATCTGCAACATTAACTATAAGAGTAAATGTAAACTGCGATAAGATAAACAGTTCAACATTTGTATTAGAACAAGCTAAAGGTTACAACTTATTCGTAATTGAAGATCTTAATCAACCATCTTCTGATACACAAGGTAAAATGGCTGTTGGAAGAGATGCTTATCTTGCAAATTACAGTGTAGGCGATATTTTACCACCAAACAGCGGAGATGTTTTAGTTGTTGGAAGAAACCTGCAATTTGTAAGCGGAAGAGTTTATAACGGAAATGCAGTTTATGGTAATTCTACAAACTTGCCTATCGGTCCTGTAACCATAGACGGAAGCTTACGAAAAGATAGCCCGATAGATTTCGTTTCTGCAAAAGCATACTTGGAAAACCTTTCAACAATGCTCAGCAGTTACACAGTAAATGGTACTACAACATTTCAATGGAGCGGTTTAACTTTAACCGGTACCGATCCTTATTTGAATGTATTCAAAGTAAGCGGCGCAAACTTATCGGCAGCAACCAGTGTAACCATTAACGCTCCTAACGGCTCGGTAGTTCTTGTTAACATTGATGGTGCATATGTTACTTGGACAGGCGGACATGTTGTAAACGGAACAAGCATTGGCAATGTTCTCTATAATTTTTACCAATCAACTAATTTACAAATCAGGGCTATTGATGTACGCGGTTCTGTTTTAGCGCCTTTTGCTGCTCTTTATTTCCCATCCGGTTTGATTAGTGGTCAGGTAATATGCAAATCTATGGTAGGAGCCGGGCAATTCAATCTCTCGCCATTTGTTGGAAATATCCCTTGTGATAAAGAGATAACCAATGTTGCTTGTATTACAGGAACGACTACAACAGATCCGAATACATATAACAATAGTGCAAGTGTTAAGATAAAAGTATCAAACAATGGCTGCAACACCTGCTCTGGTAATATTGGAAACTGGCAATTCACAAGTGGATTTGCCGCCGGAGAAATCATTTATTCAATGACTTCTATTAATAGTGATGTATCTGCAGGCACATCCAGCGGCAAAATTTACAAATCTACCAATCGCGGTCAAACTTGGACTATAATAAACAGTAGCATGAATGTATCGTTTATCTGGTCGCAAATTAACAATAACGGTTTACTCTTTGCAGCCACAGAACAGGGCATCTTCAAATATAACGGCTTTACATGGACTTTAGCTGGATTATTCGGAAAAGATGTTCACTCTCTTGTTGCGAAGAACGGAATATTGTATGCAGGAACATGGGGATTTGGAGTTTACAAATCAATAGATAATGGATCAACATGGTTAGCAATAAATAGTGGTCTCGGCTCTTCGTTAACCATTCAATCATTAACAATAACAAACAACGGTGATGTATTTGCCGGAACTGTTGGCGGCGGTCTCTACAAATCAACAAATGGATTGAGCTGGAATAAAATAGGCAGTGGTAATGATCTTATCTGGTCTCTTGGTTCTACGTCTTCAGCAATATTCGCCGGAACATACGGTGATGGTCTTTACAGATCAATTGACGGCGGTTATAACTTCACAAAATTGACATCGTTAAATGTTCCTTTTATTTACTCGATTGTAAGTGATGGAACAGGTAAAGTGTATGTTAGTTCATTAACAAGCGGTGTATTTGTCTCTTCTGATAATGGCTATACATGGACATCACTTGGCATGGGTGGCGTTGGCGTAAGCTCTGTAACTGTAAGCTCTAGCTCGGGTCTATTATATGCCGGAACAAAGAGCGGTCAAGTATACTCGATCTCAAGCAACAATAACGCAACGGATGTCAATGACAACTTGATTACACCTACAGAATATAAGCTTGCTCAGAACTATCCGAACCCGTTTAATCCTTCAACAACTATTGAGTTCGCAGTTCCAAATGCTGGAATGTATTCGTTGAAAGTTTACAACACGCTCGGTCAAGAAGTTGCAAACTTGGTAGAAAACGAATTAGCATCCGGATTGCACAAAGTAACTTTCGATGCCAGCAAACTTGCAAGCGGAATGTACATCTACAAGTTGAGCGGAAATAATGTAAACGTTTCCAAGAAAATGATCTTGATGAAGTAATCAACTTATTAGTTAAACAATCTTAGTCTAGAGGGACCCTGCTGCGGCAGGGTTCTTCTTTTTAGAGAGAAATTATATCTGACTCTTTTTAAATCTTCATTTCAAACTGATACAAATCAAGCTTAGATCAATTCGATTTAATCATCAAAACCGCAATGTTCAGTTGGCACTATGATTGTAATAATATATACAAATTAGCACCCTCTAATTTGCAGAAAGCACAACCCTCAAAAAAGCTTTCTCGATAGCGGCGGTTATATTGGTGATAGGTACTTCGGCTGGGCTTATCACTAAGGTATCCGCCCTTTTGCTTTAAAGATTGATTAATAACTTCACAAAAATGTAAAATCTGCATTATATATAGATAGTCTTCTTCTCATAACTTTGGTTATTACTTACAAAATCTTTAATTTTGCACACTTTCAAATGAATAGGTAACAAAATGAAGCGCACTTTTCAGCCAAGTAAAACAAAAAGAAAAAATAAACACGGCTTCCGCGAAAGAATGGCAACCAAAAACGGCCGTAAAGTTCTTGCGCGCAGACGAGCTAAAGGTAGAAAAAAATTAACCGTTAGCGACGAAGGATAATTGAAACAGTTTGGTCTTTCTTCAAAGGAAAGAATCAAAAGTAAAAACGAATTCGATCTTGTTTATTCCGCTGGAGAAATTTTATTTTCTTCGTCTCAAAAATTCAAAGCTGTTTTTTTCATTCAAAAAGAATCTGAAACGAGTGGAATTAAAACAGCTTTTGCTGTTTCAAGAAAGAGCGGAATAGCTGTCTGGAGAAATCGAATTAAAAGACTTTTACGGGAATCGTATCGTCTAAACAAAAAAGCTATTTATTCAGAAGTAGAATTAAAAAAATTGAGGGTGTTTATTGTATTCTCGCCTAATACAATAAATCAAAAAAACAGCAGAAAAATTTTATTGAAAGAGGTTATGCCGGAAGTAATTGATTTGATGAATCGAATCAAGAAAAGGTTTTGAGATGCGGCATGTTCCGATATATTTAATTAAGCTTTATCAAAAATTTATTTCGCCGATGTTTGCACCCTCCTGCCGCTTTTATCCTACTTGTTCCGAATATGCGGTTCAAGCAATTACAAAGTACGGCGCATTTAAAGGCGGGGCAAAAGCAATTTGGCGAATTTTGAGATGCAATCCTTTTAACAAAGGCGGGATTGATCCGGTAGAATAAATAAAGGAATAAAATGGACAAACAAACAACATCTGCATTTATACTCATCGGACTTATTCTTGTGGTGTGGCTCTATTTCAATTCTCCCGCTCCTCAGCCGCAGCAAAAAAAGAAAGGACAGCCAACCGCTGTTGAACAGAAAGATACAACCGCAGTGAAACCCCCTGTTCAACAAAAACAAACAGCAAAACCTTTGGAAGAACCTGCTCCTTTCGGCGCCAAACAACTAACAGAAAAAATAATAACGATCGAAACAGATCTTGCTAAGATAGAACTTACTAATAAGGGTGCAAAGATCAGAAGATATTTTATAAAGAAATATAAAACCTGGTATCATGCCGATGTTAAAGACACAAATTTTTATAATCAGCATGTTCAATTAGTCAGTTCGAATAACGGCGGTGACTTTAATATAATCTTCGTTACAAAAGAAGGAAAGCTTGTAAATACCTCTTCAATAGATTTCAATTCTTCTGCAAAAAATTATTTTTATAAAGTCAGCAGTAAAGATTCCGTCGCTATCAAATATGAGTTTTTGACCGGCAAAGGAAAAGCAATAAGAAAGAATTTTGTTTTTTACGGTGATAACTATGCCACCAAGATTGATGTTGAACTTGAAAACATGGATGATGTTATTAGCAGTTACAGATATGATGTTGTCTGGTCTAGCGGATTAGTTAACCCCGAAGAAAATTCAGTTGATGAGGCAATTCATTCAAATGCAAGCGCATACTCCGGCGACGAGCAAGTAATTGTTGATGCAACCGCAGCAGGCGAAAAAGTTACTAAAGATATTAACGGAAAGGTTGATTGGGTCGCGATCCGGAATAAATATTTTACAATGATTCTCGCACCTACAAATCCGAGTAGTGAGGGCGGTGCTTTTTTCGAGGGTAATCATATTCTAAATCAATACGGTGCAAAAGAAATTTACAGCGCAAGTTTGAAAATGCCGTTTAAAAACCAGAAGCTGCAGAAAGATTCATTTACTCTTTATCTTGGTCCTATTGATTATAGTATTCTTAAATCTTACGGAAAAAATTTTCAAACTGTTTTTGACTTTGGAAGTTTTTTCGGATTAAAATTCATCATCAGACCAATTTCTGAGTTTATACTTCTTCCTCTTTTTAAATTTTTACATGGATTTATTTCCAACTTCGGCATCGTAATAATTATTTTTTCTATCATTATAAAATTTGCGCTTCATCCGCTTACGCGTCAAAGTATGAAGTCTATGAAAAAGATGCAGATGCTTCAACCGAAGATCACCGAACTCAAAGAGAAACATAAAGACAATCCTCAGAAGGTTCAGCAAGAAACGATGAAGCTCTACTCAACGTACGGAATTAACCCGATGGGCGGCTGCCTGCCAATGCTTTTACAAATGCCGATTCTAATTGCATTGTGGAGTTTATTTAACGTTACAATCGAAATTCGTCAACAGCCGTTTATGCTGTGGATTACAAATCTTTCTTCGCCGGATATTATTTACAAATTACCTTTTAAGATTCCTCTCTTTAATGTTGATGTTATCAGCGGTCTTGCTTTGATGATGGGAATAACAATGTTTATTCAGCAAAAGATGAGCATTAAAGATCCTTCACAAAAAGCATTGGTGTATATCATGCCTGTTATGATGACGATAATGTTTATGAGCTTCCCTTCGGGCCTGAATCTTTATTACTTTATGTTCAATGCTCTTTCGATCGGTCAACAATATTATATTAATCATAAGCATGATAATGTAGAGCTTGTTCCTGTGGCTAATCCAAACAAGAAAAAAGGATTCATGTCGAGAATGATGGCGGCGGCTGAAAAGCAATCTCAAGAACAGAAAAAATCTTTAAAAAGAAAATAAATGTTCTGTGCCTCCGGTGGGGGCACAAAGTTTAATTTTGTTCTAAACATAATTACTATCGGATGCTCAATAAAAAATTAATAATAATTTTTATTTCTTTACTACTCCTCTCTAGTCTATCTGCGCAGACAAAGACAACGCTAAAATTAGATTTAATAGAAAAATTTCTGCCGTTCGGATTAGCAGAAAAAGTCGCTGTTAATTTTCCTAAGATCGGTTTGGCTCTAAGCGGCGGCGGGGCGCGTTCAATTTCTCAACTTGGTGTTCTGCGTGCGTTTGAAGAAAAAAATATTCCGATTGAGTTTATTGTCGGAACAAGCATGGGAAGCGTGATTGGCGGTCTTTACTCTGCGGGATATTCCTTAAACGATCTTGATTCGTTATTACAAAAAACAGATTGGGGAAGTTTTTTTTCGACACAACAATCCAGCAGAAATGATCTTTTTGTTGATCAGAAAATTACCGAAGACCGCGCTATCGTTTCATTCAGAATGGATGGATTAAAACCGCTTATACCAACATCAATCAGTTCCGGACAGCGTGCCGCAAATTTTTTAAATCTTGCAGCTATCAATGCACCGCTTCAAGCGGAAGAGAGTTATAACAATCTAAGATTTAAATTCCGCGCAATAAGCAGCGATTTAATTTCCGGTAAGGAAATTATAATTGACAAAGGTCCATTGGGACTTGCAATGCGCGCCAGTTCAAGTGTAACGCTTCTTCTTCCTCCCGTAAAAGTAGATACGTTAATGTTGGTTGATGGCGGATTGGTTTCTAATATTCCGTCAAGAGAGGTCAGAGACCTTGGAGCGGATATAGTCATTGCTGTAGATGCTTCCAGTCCTCTATACAGCGAAGAAGAATTAAATTTTCCGTGGACGATTGCAGACCAATTGGTTAGTATCCCGATGAGAATTCTCAATGATCAGCAGCTTGAGGAAGCTGATTTTGTTATTCAGCCAAAATTAGATAAAAGGAAAAACTCCGATTTTACAAATCTCTCTGATGTTATTGCACAAGGATACAACTCTGCCTTGCCGATGATCGAAAAAATTATGAAAATGTTTGAACGAATATTTAAATCCTCGTTAGATATTCCGGAAAAAATATTTACGCGCCTAACACTAAGAGATAATCCCACGGAGTTTGAAAGAGATTTCTACAATAATCTTATAAGAAAAGATTCTGTTTCGAACAAAGAGCTTCTTTTTGAACTAAGCAATAATTTCAACGAAGGCAGCTTAAAAGATGTTTCAATAGATATTGAAGAGATAGACGGCAAATCTATTCTCTCGATCTTAACAAATTACAATCCGGTTATCTCAACAATTGAAATTTCGGGGGCTTCTTCTCTAAACCAAGAAATGGCTTTTAAAATCTTAGCTCCTTTAATTGAAAAACCTTTCAGTCCACGTAAAACTCTAGCCGCCGCTTTAGATATTATACGGAAATTTAAGTCTTACGGTTATTCCCTCGCGAGAATCGAAAAGGTTTCTTTTGACGAGAACACACATGTGCTTTTACTAAAACTCAGCGAGGGTTTAATTTCTAAAATTATTGTTGCGGGTAATACTAAAACAAAAGAAAAAATTATTACACGAGAGTTCCCGTTTAACGCCGGGGATTATTTTAAGTATGATCTTGCCGAGAAAGGTTTAACAAATCTTAGAAGCACTAATTTGTTCGACCAAATTGATTTAATTGTTGTTCCTGTTGGTGACGAGAACGAAATAAAAATAAAGGTTGTCGAAAAAATATCAAGCGTAATAAGATTTGGGATGAGGATTGATAACGAATATCAAACTCAACTCTCGCTTGACGTACGGGACGAGAACTTTAATGGAACCGGAACTGAAATCGGTGCAACAATTTCTGGCGGTATCCGCAACCGTATTTATAGTTTAGAGCAAAAAGCTAACCGGGTTTTTGATTCTTACTTAACTTATAAAGTACGCGCGTTTCATGAATTTAACGATATAAGCGTTTATGCCGATGATCAACTAACCGACGACAACCGTTTTTCGAGAAGTAAGACTGGAGAATATAGACAATTGTTCTACGGCGGTTCGTTCGGTATCGGCACTCAGGTTGGGCGGTTTGGAAATATTTTTGTTGAAGCGCGTTATCAAAGAGATGAGATAAAAAGCAAGTTTGATTATACCGGGCCCATATACAAGACCGATATATCAAGCATTCGTTTCTCCCTTTCGATAGATTCACAAAACGATTATCCTTTTCCGACTGAAGGATTTTTTGTGAAAGGAGTATACGAGACAGCGCAAGCCGCATTGGGCGGCGATATAGGTTACACAAAGTTTTCGTTCGATTACAAAAACTATTTCAGCTTAAATAGCAAAACAAACACATGGGGAATTAGGGCAATGATCGGCTCTGCCGATAATGCACTTCCTCTTACGGAAGAATTTTCTTTGGGCGGTCAAAATTCTTTTTTTGGTCTTCGTGATTATGAATATCGCGGGAGACAAATATTTTTAACTTCGCTTGAACACAGGTATAAGCTTCCAATAAAATTATTTTTTGATACATACGTTCGGGTGCGTTACGATCTCGGTTCGATTTGGGTGGAACGCGAACAAATTCGTTTTAAGGATCTGCGTCACGGCATCGGCGCCTCATTGTCTTTTAACACGCCGATTGGTCCGGCAGATTTTTCCGTCGGTAAAAGTTTTTATTTCAAAAACACTTTATCCAACAATGCCATCGTATGGGGCCCAACTTTCTTTTATTTCACAATAGGATATTACTATTAATTAGAAATCCAAAACACAAAATCCAAAATTCAAAACCGTTAAGATTTTTTTGCATCAAATTTTTTAACCATCGCTCCGAATATTCTGGTTAATTCAAGTGCTTCCTGTATTAATTCATTTCTTGTTGTTTCTAATTCATTATTACACTCAAATGCTAATAACCAAAAGTGTGATTCTTTTGCTTCCTTTCGGCATATTCTAATTCTAAATTCAAAATCCTTTCTACTTACAGAATCATTCGCCTCTCTATAATTCGCTCCGACCGACCCCGAAGAGCGAACCAACTGTCTTCCCAATTCTATATTGACGAAATCCTTTGGAAGTTTTCGTGTAAATTTCATTATGCTCTTTAAAAAATTAAGAGTCCTTTCTTCAAGATCATATTTTTTCTCATTCATCATATCTCCGGTTTGAATTTTGTGCTTTGAATTTTGAATTTTATTTATTTTCTAACCTAAAAGATTTTTCTGCCAATAAAAGAAATTCCCCTTCCAATTGTTTGTCCCCAATTTTTTTATAGTGGTCTGCCAAAGCATAATAAACTTTACTTTTTATTTGAACTGCTGAAATCCTCGTCTCTACTAATTCTAAAATAACTTTATTGGCTGGAAGATCAAGTTCATAATTATACAATTGTAAAAGCCGTATTAAAGATTCAAATGAATCCGGTTTATAATCGTGAGCTCGCTTATAATAATGAACGGTGTCTTCTAGAGAATTATGGTAATCGTTATTATGTTCGAAAATTCTGGCTGCCCAAATGGATAATTCATAGGCATAGCTCGGGAATTCTTTAATTAATTTTTCTACAAACATTTTTATTTCGTCTGTAGAGAGTGCAGGATTTCCGAGAAGTATTTTAAATATTTCCGGATTTTTTACTTTTTGTTTAATTGCTTCTTGAAATGCATCGAATAAAAGATCCGGGGAAGTTGAATTACGAAAGATGTTTTCTGTTTTGTTAAGCTTTTCTTCCACTATTCTGCCTTTTCATTTAACTTTTTGAGTCGGTTTAAAATGATCATTTAAAAATTTAATCACATTTTCTTTTATGAATTTGGGCAGTTCTTCTTTGAACTCAACCGTTTTGTTCTTGTCCCATTGTTCATGTTCAATTTCAACATGTTTATGCCCGGGCAAAAAAGCAAAACGTCTATCCGTCAAATTATTTTGGTCGTCAAACAAAAGAAAAGCGATTATAACAGGAATATTAAAATTTTTTTGCCAGCGTTCGTAAGATTTAATTGCCCGCGTGTTTACTAAAAAAGATTTTGAATGTTTTCCTTTCCAGTCGAGCAATGCTTTTTTTCCATTATGTTCAATTATTATATCCGGTTTGTCTTCCCCCTTCTCCCACAATTTTTCATAGCGCTTGTCTTCACCAAACTCTTTGAAAATAATTCCCCATTGGACAAGTAAATTTTTTCCTGTCCGCTCCGCCAGATCGTGTAATTTATAATTGCCCCGGAATTCTTCTTTAGATTTAGCCGGTTGGAAATCTAATTTTTTCATACTTGTTTACTGCTCTTTTGTTAGATCTCTTATCTCTTCCGCATTTGGTATTGTTAGATCTATCCAGGTTATTGAGCCGCTTTCATGTTTTTTATTAGACATTTCAATATTCTTTTTTAAGATTTACTTTGAAAATAATTCTTAATAAAGTATGTAACAATAGAATTAATTGTTTCGTCTATATATAGAAAATCATAAATGTTTGCAGAACAAAGATACCGTTTCCTAATTCAGCAGTATAAAAATAAAATTTATACTTACTCGCTTTATATGCTGAGAAACAGAATGGACGCTGACGACGTTACACAGGAAGTAATGATTCGAATTTGGCAAAACATTGATAAGTTCAACATACTTGCGGCTAAAACTTGGATCATAAAGACAACCAACAATTTATGTATAGATTATTTACGAAGGCGTACTGTTGCGGTAAACCGGGAGTTTGAGATAGATGAATTCTTTGAAGATACATACAGCAATAATCATAATTCTGAGAATCCATATTTAATAACACATTTTAAAATGATCGCGCCAAAAGTTAAAGAGGCAATCCAACAGTTGCCAGAAAATTTAAGAAGCGTTTTTGTTCTATACGAAATCGAAGAAATGAAATACAAAGAAATCAGCAAAGCGCTCGATCTGCCGATTAATTCGGTTAAAGTTTATCTGCTAAGAGCTAGAAAAAAATTGCAAGAGGAGTTAAAGGAATATGAACCGCAAGAAATCATTTGAGTTAAACGAAGAGATGGTGAATAAAATAATTTCTGTTGCATATGGTGATGCAAAATTGATAGATAAATTTATTGTTATGCGGGCATCTGCACAAAATCCGGAAATACGCGAAGCGCTATATTCATACAAACAAACTGCAAAAGAAGTTGAAGTGCTTCGCGAAGAAGAATATCCGGATGATCTATTTAGAAACGTTATTAGGAAGAATATCCACGCATCTAAAAACACAACTTCTTTTTTATTTGATCTTTATTCTACGGTTTTCTCGCGACCGATTATCTCGGCTGTAACAACAATCATTTTAATTACGGTAATTGTTACAACACTTATTGTTAACAAACCGGCTCAACTCAATTACCACTATTCCCAAACTGAAATAAACGATGCCGATCAACAAGCCCGCAAAGCTTTTGCTATAGTAGGAAAGTTTTTTAAGCAAACTCAAACAACACTTGAAAATGAAATAATGGGTGAGCACGTTGCTAAACCCATTAATGATGGGATTGAAGTTGTAAACAACTTATTTAAAGGAGAAACAAAATGAAAACATTAAGAATTACTTTCGTTCTTTTTTTTGTATTAAGTGTTGGCTCATTTGCTCAGCAGAAAGAAGATTATTCGAAATATCCGGGATACTTTAACTACAAAGATTTTGCACAGTTGAAGAACGCAGAATCAATTACTGAAGTTTATCTTGAAGAACCATTGTTAAAAATGGTTGCTGGTCTTGCAGAAGATAAGAAAGATGGGCTGGGCAATGCAATTGGTGGATTGAAATTGGTTCGTGTAAATGAATTCAAAATTCCCAAGAACGAGTTGACTAATATTGAGGCCTCGGTTGAAGCGATGGATAACAATCTGCAATCGAAAAATTGGGACCGTATAATACGAACCAACAGAAAGGGAAACTATACTAATGTTTATATAATGAAAGGTGCTAACGATGAGTTTGTTGGATTAACCATTGTCTCTTTGGAAAAATCTTTTAAGAGTGGAGAAAATTCCGATGATTCCGGAAAAGCAACTTTCGTAAATATAGTCGGTAAGATTGATCTTAGCACCATTGGAAAGCTCTCCGAACAATTACATGTTCCCGGATTAGAAAAAGCTAAGAAGGAGAAATAAATTGAGTGTTTGAAGGGGCAGGCGCTTAGCTTGCCCCATCGTTATTTTCCGAATACGCCTCTCCCAAAATTTTAACGTTTGGCGCAGGTGGGGAGTACGAGTGATGAAGGTTCAATAAGCACAGAAACCCCACTTGTGCCAATGCGCTGTTAGCGGCTGGCATACTGTTGTCTAGAAGTCGTGTAGTTCCAATGTCCATTTATTCATTTACTTAGTCTGTAGTATGGAATTTCTGCTGAAGGTATAAACCCAATTTTCTGAGCTAATTTGTATGAGCCAATATTTTCTAAACGACATGCCCAAATTGGTTCATAATTATTTTCAATACAATAGTCAATCAGCGCTGAACATGTATATTCTGCAAATCCTTTACCACGAAACTCTTCAACAGTTTCAATATCTAATTCAAATTTGTCGTCATGAATGTATGATGAATAAGCAGTTGACGCTAATTTGTCTTTATAAAATAAACTAAACCCTACACCATTTTTCAGGAAGTCATCTTCACTATCCCAAAAATAAAATGGAACAACGCTACCTTTCATATCTCTGAATATCTGCTTATCCGTTCTTACAATCTTTATTTCAGATGCAAGATTTGCTTTCCTAAAGTTCAGATATTTGTCGTGATTGAACTTGAAATTAACCCGGGTATTCAACTCAATTATTTCTGTTTCTTTCTTTGTCTTATTCTCTGCCGACTTAATTAAGCAGTCTTTAAATAATTCATTGAGAACATTGTGCCAATTGTCAGGAAACGCCTGCATCCATTCATGCGTATCCCGAACATGATTTATGTTTAGCGAATAGTCTCTGAAACTGCTATTGAATGCTTCGTTATTGCATTCACCAAATAACAATGTCATGCCGTAAGGATGAACCACATAATAAGTTTTTGGATTGTCAGGATTATCAACGAAAACCTTACCTGTTACTTTATGTTCAATTACTGAACGGGCAAATAAATTATTAATGGTTACTTTCTTTAATGGTTCAGTAAGTTTAGTGTAATCTTCTTTTTCTAAAAGTTTCATGCTTAGTTGCCAGTTAAATTTATTTTATCAAGTTGTTCGTTTCATGTGCAACAAGGGCCGTTAACTATTCTGAACGATACTGTTTGCTCATTTCATTAATTGTAAGTCCCGCTTTAATCAATTCAGTATATTTTGTACTATAGATCCAGTCATCAAAAAATTTAGAAAGGTTTGTAGCTGATACCTTTTTAGCTGTTGCTACAAATTCGTCAGTTGTACCTCCCTTTAAATAATAATCTGAATAGTAAGTACGAATACATTTGTTGAAATCGCTTTCTCCCATTATTTGATAAAGTACTCTGAACATGAGCATACCTACTGAATAAGAGTTTGATTGAATTCCCATTTTGCCGAAATCAATCAATGGTATTTCTCTCAGTACACTGTCACTTTCTATTTCCTTTCTCAACCGTTTTAAATACCAATCAGATACATAATCCAGGTAAAGACGGTTTTCAAATTTTTCTATGGTCAGATATTCGATAAATGTTGCCAGACCTTCATTCCATCTCGGGTAATACCGGTCATTAGATTTTACATTCCACAGGTGTGATATTTCATGGTAAAGCTGTCTCATTTGAGTGGAGTCATTAAACACATCTGCAGTTTGTAAAATACATGTTTCATCTGCCTGGGAACCATAACCGCTTGGTATTTCAATTATCGAAAAAGTTTTACTCTCTTTTAATTTGCCCCACCATTCCGAATACAGGTTCAATGTTCGCTGTGCATATTTAAAAACCGTTTCAGCGCCTGCCGAATCTTTTTCCAAATAATATACTTTCAATAAAGGTGTTTCTAAAATTTTATATTTCCCGACAGCAATATCTATACGCCGTGCAAGCTTGGTGTTCCGGTAAGTATAAGTGCTGTATCCATCTTTAGTTTCTTTACTTATTAATGCTCCTCCGTTTACTACAACTAATGAATCCGGCACGTGTACCTTTATTGTATAATTAAAACTTGGTGAATAACCTGCTGCGTTGTTTATCCTTTGTGATGGATAACCTAATTCTGGATATGCTCTGCAATCAGGCCGAAGAATAGAAAACTCAGGGTCTACTTTATCTCTTACATAACTCATTCCCGTTTCAACATACCCAAAGAGATAGCCTTCATATTGTATAATCAATTTACATGAATCTCCTTTTAGCAAATGTTTGGCAGGTATCACTTCTATATAATTCGCCTGATATTTTTCCCAGTCTTCAAACGACAAAACTCTTTGCGTGTAAGCTAATGGATTACCATTTTCATCTTTTATTGATGAAACTTTCATCAACCGGTAGAGTAGTAAAGGAATAATTTTACTCTCTTCAGCGGTTCTATTCATAACTGTCATACCACATGTACCTGTTATTTTCTTGTTCTTATAATCTACACGTACATCTAAATCATAATTAATAGTTTTTAACAGTAGTTTTTGTTCAAAATAATTTTGAGCATTTGATTCTGTCATCATGCTGACCAGAACGAATATGACAATAGCAATCTTTCGTTTCAGTTTAAGGTTTTGGAAGGAAGTAAATATAGAGGACATAATCAGTTTTAGTATTGCAAAGCATAAACAGCTTATGAAGGCTAAGGAGAAATAAATTGTTTTTTTCATAATGACCTTTTTTATTTAGTTAATATTTAAAAATTCTGCAGTCAATAATAAATTATAAATTACCCTGTGATTTTTTAAAGCTTACCGCTGTTAGCGGTATGTGCTCTTTCATCGCTATTTGTTTGCGTTAATAATGTTGATTCCTTCAGTCAATATTGGGTCTTCCATTTCTTTGTATTTTGAATTTGTCAAGTCAATAAGATTAGTTGGACTAAAGATTTCTCTTGGTGTTCCGTCTATATGATAAAGTTGTTCTGTCGGAAAACTGTAAGGGATTTTTGTTTTAGAAGTTTGAAATCCATTTATAGCACCGTTAAGTCCAGCCATTTTAGTTCCAACAATTTTTGCTTTTCCCAAAGCGTCAAAGCCAATAGTTATACCTTCTCCCATACTGCCTGTCCAATGATTTACTAAAACGATAACTTGTTTGTCGTAAATAAATGCACCCCTTGGCGAAACGATTTCAAACCAACTTCTTTTTATTTTAAACTCTTTTTCATCGTTTGGCAAAACGTGTTTTTGATACGCCATTTCTGTTGATATAAATCTGCTCATTATTCCTCTTGCCACAATAGAATTTCCTCCGCTTGGTGTTCCTCGTAAGTCAATGATTAATGCTTTCGTGTTTTTGAGTTGATATAAAGCACTATCAAAATGTTGTATCACATCCGTTTGTCCTAATGAGTTGTTGAATTTGATATAACCAATGTTGTTGTCAATGGTCTTGAAGTCAAGCAATGAATTATATTTATAAGTGTCCGTAAGATTACCGTTTGCTTCGTCAAGGTTTATAGTTATTGTTTTGCCATTTTGTTTTACAACAATTACCCTTTGTGTTAAATATGTTCCTGCCAGTAATTGTCTTAAAGCATAGTTTTTAACTTCTGTGTCAATATTGATAATACATTTTCCGATTCGGTTATTTACTGCCTGGTCGATAGGAATACCATTGATTGAAACGATTTCCATTCCGTTTTTAACTCCTGCTTTGCCGGCAGAGAAACCCATTCTTACTTCTGTAACGATAGGTTTGTCATTAATCCATTCAGCCCAAATGTCAAGCCCTGTTGGGACTAACCTTGTGGATGATTTTAAATTTGTATTTAATGAAAAATGATTGTCATAAAGTTCCTCTAACGCATTTTCAAAAATGGTAATTAACTCATTTTCATTTTGAGCGTTTTCTGCTTGCGGTAAATAAACAGTTTTTACTTTGTTCCAGTCAGTATGCTTTTTGTCGAAGTAGGCATAATTGTCTTTTACATCAGTCCAAAATTCAAGAAAGTCGTCAGCAAATTTGGTGTTGTGCTTAAACGAAGTCATTGCAGTCATAAGAAAAACAGCAATAAAGGTGAATATTATTTTGTGTCGTGTCATATGTTTGTGTCGTGTCTTTTGCATTACCGCTAACGGATTGAATATGGGGCGTTTGGCATTTCAAGGTTTATCCCTTTCAAAATACCATAGTCTTTATAAATTGCTATTATCTTCATTTTTAGCACTATCTGCTAAATGCCCTATATTTTTTGTTGTGTGCTGTTTTTTCTTGTATAATTTCCATAAAATCAAACCTGTAAGCCCATAAACTATTATTGCAGGAATTGAAGTTTCAATACCAAAATCTCCCCCATTAAAAAGAAGATTATCCCCAATATTCAGTTGAACCAGTACTTCAGATTTTCCTTTGGTGCTGAATGCAATTAATCCGTTAAGTAATAATAAATTCCATAAAAAATGAACAATACCTGCATTCCATATACTTTTCGTATAAACATAAATCATCAGAGACATAAACGAAAATAGTAAACCAGCTACTATAAGCTGAACTACATTTAAGAGTGAACCTGCTCCCCCAATATGAATTAAAGTGAAGAACAAAGAAGGCGCAAAAGCTGCTATCCCAAAATTATATTTACTTTTTAGTAGGTTAAACAAATAACCTCTAAAAAGAATTTCTTCTACAAAGCCAGAAGCCAAGGACACTCCCAATGCTTTAAGAATAGCATCAAAGATATATGATTGACTTAATTCTGTATTTATGCTTCTCACGGATAAATTACCAGTGATATAAAATATTACCACAGTCAAAATTGGCAAACTCAAACCGACCAATATCCATAAGCCCATATTTAGACGTTTCGCATTTAGTGTGGGTATATTTAATGGCAGCTTCACCACATACTTTGTGTACCAGTAAAGCAATAATATCGTAATAAAAATTCTAATTATTTCTGAAATACTTACTAAAAGTCCAGTTTCATTGTCAAATCCTTTAATAAATCTAGGTATTGCAGCAATCGAAGCTCCAAGTATAAAAATGATAAAATACCCGAAGAAATTACCCCATACTTTCCAAGTTTTTATTTCTTGCATTAATTCTCCTACATAAATAGTATACCGCGTGTTGCGCGTTTGTTAGTGTTTGTTAATTGCTGTTATATTATTTCTTACACCTTTAATTAAAATCCAAAAGAGGGTCGGGACTACTCCAAGACCACTAAAAAGCATCGTCATTTGTGTAAATATCGCAGGATAGAATTCCGGGATAAGTAACTTAGTAACAGTATTGATCGGAAAGCCAATACTTCCGATGATCATTAACACACCCAGAATTCTTGGAATGTATCTTGATTTTATAATGAGCAATCCAAATGCAAAGAGATACATTCCCCAAAATACTTCATAGAGTGCTTGTCCAAAGTTGCTTAGTCTGAGGAATATCATCACAATCGCATGAAGTTGTTCTTGTTGAAATACATTCAGGTAATCAGCCTTGCTGAGAACTATGAGAGGAGCAATATAGTTAAGCGTATTGACGAAAGTTATGGCAACAGTCATCAAGATTGATGTCCAAAATATGGTCGCCCATGTTTTATTAACTCCTTTAAACAAGTGAAAAACACTCATCCCAAAAAGCAACAAGAAGACTTGTGCGAAAAGATGGCTCACAATCCCCATACGAAATAAAAACTCGTGAGCCATAATGTTATTAACTGTTGCTATGGCATCTCCAAACACAATGAGCTTGGGTCGAACATACTGCAGACTGAAAATAGCGGGTACAGCATATAGTGCCCAAAATAAAAACACAATCCTTGACGTTTTTTTGAGTGAGTTCACTTTATTTTCCATATGAGTAATTTTATTTTTTTAGAGTTTTATAATTTCTCTTGATTTGTTAGATTTTATCATCAGGGC
>Ga0265292_1000366_pt1 | contig 69736 bp, 63 predicted proteins | sample Munlanlewell296A_FD_189080 | JGI IMG/M metagenome (GOLD analysis project Ga0265292, IMG submission 189080) | Leachate microbial communities from a municipal landfill in Southern Ontario, Canada - Leachate well 296A | ecosystem: Engineered > Solid waste > Landfill > Unclassified | place: Canada...
CTTCAATGGCTACCCGGGCCTTAAAGGCCGACGTAAATTTTCTTCTTTTTGCTTTCATAATACCACTGTTAAAATTAGACTTTTTTCAACTTAACCAGTGGTCTGAATTTTGGGGAGTATTATATAAGTCCTTCAATTTTAAAAGACAATGGTGCAGATTTAAAGCGTCCTTTTGTTTGTCTTTTTAATATTGCAATTCTATCAGGATTTATGTCATCAAAAAAAGAGTGAACAGTTGATCGAAACTCTCTGACTTTTGAGTTGTCTGTGTCGTTATTTAAAGTAAGATACCTGAAGTCGCCCGTTAAATTAATAATGTTTCCGTCTGCATCTTTTTCAAGACCATAGAAAATTGCTTTTGTTTTGTCAATGTCGATACCGATTACTTTCATCTTGCAGTGGTGTTTGTTTTAATTGATCCGACGCCTGAAATAAACAGCGTTTTAATGCAGTTTATTTTTGTTACCACTAGTTTAAATGACTTTATTATAAATAGGCTAAGGTAGTTCTGTTCCCATTGAAGCAGTATATATTTTATACCATTGCTCTAAACTCATGTCAATATTTAATGCTTCTATAGCATGTTTTATACGTTCAATTTTACTGGTTCCGACAATTGGGATAATTGAGGCAGGGTGATTTAATAACCAACTATAAATAATTTTATCTATAGTATTGACACTTAACTCTTCAGCAACTTCTAATAGTATACGAAGTATTCTTTGTCCTTTTTCTTCTTTCGGGTTAATAAGTTTACCATCAGCCAAAGGAGACCATGCCATAGGTTTTATTTCTTCTTTTAGAAAATAATCGATGTTTCCATTTTCAAAATGTTCTAAACAGTACGGAGATATTTCCACCTGATTAGTTACGAGGTTTTCATCAGTGTAAGCATTTAGCATTTCAAACTGCAGTGAGTTGAAATTAGAAACGCCAAAATGTAATACTTTTCCATTTCTTTTCAAATAAGAGAATGCCTTAGCAACTTCTTCAGGATTAAAGAATGGAGCAGGACGATGAAGTAAAAGTAAATCTACATAATCAGTTCTAAAGTTTTTTAAAGAATTGTCAACGGAAGAAACAATATGATCAAAACTATAATCGTAATACTTTAGTTTTTGGCCAGGAAACTTATCTGATATCAATTTAATACCACACTTCGTAATTATTTCGATATTTTTGCGAAGGCCTTTTTTCAAAATTATAGCATCTCCAAATAATTTTTCACAGCTGTAATTTCCATAGATATCTGCATGATCAAATGTTGTTACACCTAATTCAATTGTTTGCTCGGTTAATTTTAATAATTCCTGATTTGACATTTTCCAGTCAGCTAATCTCCAATGTCCATGAACTATTCGTGAAAATTCCAAATCCTTTGTAAGTTTTATTTTATTCATTCTCATAGTTTATTATGATTAATTGGTGATAACGTCTGGCTAACCAAACCTGAATCTTCCCACGGATTAATGCTATCTAACCTGGCTGGTTTCATGCCTTTAAAATTAAAGGTTTTATATCATATATCCAAATTATCCAACGGATCGTACACGGCATCCTTTCTGGCTCTATTGTTATCTTCATCGCTGAAACGCTGTGTATTTGTAAATCGGGCGGTAATTTTCGTATCTTTAAGGTTTATTATTTGAACCATGGCGATAGCAGGCACATGAAAGTCGGCGCCAATTTTAAATAAGCTATGAAGTATGCATTAGGAATAATAGTTTTCATTTCTGTGTTTCAGAGTCATACATTTTCTCAGGAACGACACCTTGTTGATACGCTCCAGTATTCTTTCGATTTACATACAATTACTCCAAAACAATTATTTTCCATATTAAAATATGACTCGGACACAGCAAAAGGAGTTTGGTTTATTACAGTTAGTTTCGACGTTCCAAAAAATTGGGTTCAACTTAATGATGTTAAATATTTTATGCAGTTTATTGATTCAACAGAAAGATGCAAATGTGTTATCAAAGTTTATTCATCCTATCTTCCAGTTGATGATTATTCAACACTTGGCGGTCAGGCAATGAACTTAATTGATTCATATAGAAAGAATGAACCTTATTTTCAAGGTGTGTGGAATTGTAGTAAAAATGATAATTTGAGATCTCAGGAAATTAAAATATGGTGGAAATCAATAAATATGAAATAATGAAAACAGAAAAAAACTTTGCTCTCCGCATCGCTGGAACCATCTTCGGATTAGTTTCAGTGTTCCATTTATTACGAATCATCACAGGCGCATCCGTGGTCATCGCAGGCTGCTCATTGCCAATCTGGGTGAATGTTATGGGGCTAATAGCCACAGGATTCCTTTGTGGATGGTTGTGGTGGCTTTCTTTCAATAAAAAAGGAACGCCTTGAAATTAAGGCGTTCCCGTATTTATTTGCGGTGGTGTCAGCCACCAAACGGAGGGGAAGATATATAGATTACCTGGAATCGGCAGTTTCGTCAAAATTGCTTTCACGTACTACGACCACCAGGTACTTGGATTTTCCCCAGAATTTAGCAGCATCGGTAATCTTGATCTTGCTTACTTTATCATTTTCATAAACCAGCGAGTAAGATGACGGATCCTGGTCGGTTATGATTTCGCAACGTTTGGCGTCTACCGGGATCTCTGTCACCTCGCGGGTGTCGATTTCCTGGAATTTTTCACGGTCCAGGCCATTGGAGAGGTTCTTCTCCCGGTTGATACCCAGGAATCCTCCGTCTTTTTCCACGATATTCCGGTCACGCAGTGACTTGTAAGTCCCTACAGTAAAATAAGCGGTATGCAGGTTGCGTTCCTTCTCCAGCAATAGCTGGTTCTGGTCTTCAATTACGGTCGATTTCTGGGTGATTTCATTGTCGAGGTTATTGACTTTCACTTCCAGGTTGCTTTTGGCAATGTTGGTTTCATCAAGGTTCCTCTGCAAGGCGACCTTTTCGGCAACCAATACATCCACTACTTCCTTATATTCCGCTACCCTTGCATTGAGATCCTTTACTGACTTCGCATAATTGGCCAGTCTTGAATCTTTTTCGTCAATCTGGTTATTCAGGTTGGCGATGAGCAGGTTATTCTCATTAATCAGCTGTTCGATCATGCTGATTTCATGCTGGATCCGTTCTTCCGGCCCCAGGCTGCTGTTGCTCTCCGCATCGGTCATGTTCCCCTTGATCATGTTTTCATACTGCCCGATTTTGACCAGGTTGCTTTCTATTCGGTCATATGAATACATTACAGCTTTTTCCCGGGCAATTTTTTCTTCCGTGGTCTGAGCCATATAAGTCTGTTTCTGATCATACTGCTGCCAGGCAATAACAATACCTGATATGGCAATTAGTGTCACCACGATCAGGCTTATGCCCCATGCAACTTTTTTCTTATCCATTTTTTGATTTTCCATTTTAGTTTCTCCTTAATTATGTTATGTTAATTTGATAGAATTTTAATTTTCGTGCCAACAGCTATTGCCAAAGCCATGCCGCCCGGGTAATAATGACTTAACCGGCTCTTTATCAACCAGAATAAAAAATGAAAAAGAAATTTGACTTATCAGAATGGTGAAGATTCTATCATTTTGATAAAACGAAACCTTGGGATCAGGATTTCTTGAACTGTGGTATAATAAAAACAGAGGCCATAATATAGGCCTCTGTTTTTATACGAAGTAAATTTTAAATATAATTCTTACTTCCGGAGAATAATATCAATTATAACTGTCCGGTTATAAAAGCGTTCCTCTGGAAATTTGTTTTCAAAAGGTGATGACTTTTCATCCTCACCGAATCCGTATACTTCAAATTTAACATCGCTTCTTCCTGCTTTCGACAGGCCCTTTTCAATAATGTTCCTGACATCATTAGCCCTGGCCAAGCTCAATTCCTGGTTATAGGTTTCACCTCCAATAATATCGGTATAGCCGAGTATAATAACCGTTCCGCCATCAGGAATCATAGGTGTTACGATATCAGTGAGGTACTTTTCATACATTGCAATCGCCTTCGATTTATTGAATTCATACAGTATGCTGAATCTCATCACTTCCTCGTTTTTCGGCTGGGTCCAAAGTACCACGTGTGCGGAAGTTTCCTTCTTTACCGTCTTGCCGCTCTTCGTCTGACCTATCATTGTCACCTTGTAGTCGCCTTCGGGTCTGGTACCCAAAATGGATTTTCCTGAGATACTAACCTTCTCCTCGGTATATGGTCCATAGTATTGCACATTTCCATTTTCATCCCTGATTTCCAACAACCATGACGAGAACGCTTCATCAGCTCCCTCAACATCGAAAGAAACATAGCTTTCAGGCGGTGCTTCCTGGACGGCAAATATTTCCACCGGCTTTAGCGGGGCATTCGGACCGCTCTGGAACTCCATAAGTAAGATTGGTGAACTGCTCTCGATAGACACTCTGCGGTCGTCTCCCTCACGAAGGAGGGCAAGTTCGCGGGTGCCACCAGGCTGCTCAGACGGGATATTCGGTTTATCCCTACCTTCGGTACTGATCCTCGAAGCATCAATTCCAAATCCACTTACCAGGTAGGTTTTGATTGATTCAGCCATATCCCGAGCATCTTTCGGTCCTTTCTCTGACGATCCGACCAACTTAATGGTTGTCGAAGGATTTTTCATCATACGGTCACCAAGGATGTTCAGAACATTATAATAGACAATCATTTGACGATCTGAATGACCTGAGAGATCTTTAGGTTTGAACGATTCCCGTTGGTCTTCTTTGAAGTCTTTCACCTGATCTTTCCTAAGCATCACATAACGATCCGGTATTTCAGTTGATCCTAGATCGAAAAACACGTAGTTACGAAGTGGGAACATTTCCCTTACACTTTGCCCGGTTGGAATGTTCTTGGGTGCGATAACAGCAAACTGGACTTCAGGTTCGATTACTACAACCTCTGCCGGCACTTTTTCTTCAACCTTTACCGGTGCTGGAATTTCACGGTCACGCCCAAGTTTCTGGACTTCAGGTTCGATTACCACAACCTTTGCCGGCACTTTTTCTTCAACCTTTACCGATGCTGGAATTTCACGGCCACGCCCAAGCTTAAGGGCAGCGCCTGCTCTCAAGGTTGTCACGTTCCATGTTTCAGTTGAACGAGGTGATTGACCAAAATATGGTTGAAAAGAAACAAAAGGCGAGAGCACAAATTGTGTATGCTTGTTCTGTGACGAGAGTGGGATATCATATCCTGCTCCGATTTGCATCGACACCAGCGTTTTGTTCATATCGCTAAAATCCCCATTCACATCTGGGTTGGCCACTTGTTCAGGGTAAGCAGGATTGATCCCTTGCTTGTAAGTGAATGATTTTGCCAGATTGAAAGCCAGACGTGGGCCACCATACAAATAAAAATTAGATTTAAATGGTGCCAGATGCAAGCTCGGTTCCACTGTAATATAACTAAGATCAGTAGATAAGTCCGCCGGGCAGTTACAAGGAGTAACTACTTGTTCGAACGAACCTTTGCGGTTGTCGTAACCAGCCTGCAGCATGACGCCCAATCTTGAGTCAGGACGATGAAACTCCACAAGGGGTGCTAGATAGAGTCCCACACCCTGGCCATTATGAAATGTAGCAGGAGGGGTGAAGTCTGAATTTAATTGATAGGTGGAGCCGCGATAGAAATTAATATTTGCACCTGCTGCTGCACCAAACCACCATGAGGGTTTCGTGAACTTGGCGTCCTGCGCCTGAAGGGGCGCCTGAATACCGATCAAAATCAAAGCGCTGATAATAAGACTTTTAATGGGCAGGCTATAAGGGGACCACGCCATGCGTGATCCCTTTTTAATATTAGTTTTAGTTTTCATGTTTTATTATTTACGGCTTATTGATTATGTTAGTATCTGTCATCACTACTGCGCCATTTATAGCAAGCATTCTGCCCACCGCAGTGGCGTGTGAATTCATTGTTATGGATGTTAAGGCCAGTACGTTACCATAAAATGAGGTATAGTCACCAATGGTTGCTGAGCTGCCAACCTGCCAAAAGACATTTTTAGCTTGAGCACCTCCGATGAGGATAACATTGCCACCGGCTCCGCCTACCGTGGTAAAGTCAGATGCTATCTGGAAAATCCAAAAGGCATTCACATCACCTTGAGCATCAAGAGTCAGATCGCCCGACTGTATTAAAAGTGTGGATGTTGTTTTATAAATGCCAGGGGCAAGTGTTAAGCCACCCTGATCGCCCGATACTGTTACGGGTGCCGGGGTGGTTGCTCCTTCAGCAAAAAGATATGCAGCGGTCAGGTCTAGTTTGGCCTGTATTAACATGGCAGGCACAGGAGGAGGATCATCGGCGGCATAAATCGCTCCATTCACTACGATGGCAGGAGGGAATCCGGTAATTGAGGAACGAAAACCAGGGCTTATCCCAACATCCATATCATGAATCTCACTGAAGCCTGCATTGTTGCTGATTCCCACACCTGCAATAATACCGAACCGGTCAACTGATCCAAGATCAACAGCTGGCGGAACTACACCTGCTTGGGTGCTAAAGTTCCATACATAGTCATTCACCAATGGAATGCCGGCCAGATTCGTAGCTTCAGTTGTAATAGTAGCCGTATATTCTGTATCTGATAAAAGATCACCGGAAGGTGTAAAGGATGCAGTTGAACCTGTGTAGTAAATTGTTCCTGTGACTGGTGCTGCCCCATTCATTAAGGTAAAGGATGTCTCAGTAATGGTCAACGGATCCATTGGCTCACTGAAGGTTGCGGTAACTATTTTATTCAGGACTACGCCCGTAGCATTGTCTTCCGGGTCGGTAGAAATCACCTTGGGAGCCACAATGGATCCGGTGGTAAAGCTCCATACATAGTCATTCGCCAGTGGTATGCCTGCTACATTCTTAGCTCCTGTGGTAATCGTTGCCGTATAGGTGGTACCTGGTAAGAGATTACCGGAAGGATTAAAGGATGCAGTTGTACCTGTGTACGAAACTATTCCTGTGACTGGCGTTGCCCCTTGTATTATGGTAAAAGTTGTTGTATTAATGGTCAACGGGTCCATTGGCATATTAAAGGTTGCGGTAACTATTTTATTTAGGACTACGCCCGTAGCATTGTCTTCCGGGTCGGTAGAAATCACCGTGGGAGCCGCAATGGGTCCGGTGGTAATGAAGGTCCATACATAGTCATTCGCCAGTGGTATGCCTGCTACATTCTTAGCTCCTGTGGTAATCGTTGCCGTATAGGTGGTACCTGGTAAGAGATTACCGGAAGGATTAAAGGATGCAGTTGTACCTGTGTACGAAACTGTTCCTGTGACTGGCGTTGCACCTTGTTTTATGGTAAAGGTTGCCGTATTAATAGTCAATGGATCCATTGGCTCACTGAAGGTTGCGGTAACTATTTTATCTAGGACTACGCCCGTAGCATTGTCTTCCGGGTCGGTAGAAATCACCGTGGGAGCCACAATGGATCCGGTGGTAAAGGTCCATAAATAGTTATTCGCCAGTGGTATGCCTGCTACATTCTTAGCTCCTGTGGTAATCATTGCCTTATAGGTGGTACCTGGTAAGAGATTACCGGAAGGATTAAAGGATGCAGTTGTACCTGTGTACGAAACGGTTCCAGCGACTGGCGTTGTACCTTGTTTTATGGTAAAGGTTGCCGTATTAATAGTCAATGGATCCATTGGCATATTAAAGGTTGCGGCAATTCTTTTATTTAGGACTACACCCGTAGCATTGTCTTCCGGGTCGGTAGAAATCACCTTGGGAGCAATAATAGATCCAGTGGTAAATGTCCATACATATTGGGATTGTAAGGCATTGCCCATTAAATCTTTAACCGATGTTGCAACCCTACCTGTATAGATAGTGTTGGGTGTAAGGGCGCTGGAAGGTGTAAAGGATGCAGTTGAATCGGCGTACGAAACGGTTCCTGCGACTGGCGTTGCCCCTTGTAAAGTAAAAGATGCCTGGGTGATAGTTGCAGGGTTCATCTTTTCATTGAAGGTTGCCGTAATTATCTGGTTGAGGGGTACACCGGTAGCAGCATTTACAGGGCTTGTTGATACCACAAGAGGGCACACTCCAACGATTTCCACGAACTTATCTTTTTTGCACCCGGCAATTAAAACAACTGATACAATTGCAAGGGTTGTTAATAATTTTTTTGTTTTCATTTTTTTTGTTTTTAAATTTCCGCTACCTGGCGGAACAGCTGTGAATAAATTTTTAAAGGGCAAAGTTGCCCACCTTAATAGTGCAGTAGGCTTTTGCTTTTTGAATTATTTACTGTTTTGAAACCAGTTTGCCTGATTGTATTGTTTTATTATTGCCGGTTATTTTGTAGAAATAAATTCCTGAAGGAAGATTACTTGTTTCAAGAGTGGTTAATTGTTTCGTGAGGGTTGTATTCATCACTTCTGCTCCCAAAACATTGTATATCCTCAATTCAACTTCCTTAATTTGCGATGCATCATTTATCATGATGGTTATGGATGTACTGAATGGATTCGGGTAAATGGTAACTGCTTCATTTGTATTTGCTGCATCAAGAGATGGAACGCTTACAGGTGCACAATTGGAAGGTATCATAGTAGCAACGGCATTAATTGCAGTAGTCGTGAAAGCGCCTGTGGTTGTAAGCGCTCTGCCATCAAGTTTAACCCCTGTATTTAGTACCCCCAAAGCGCCGTTATTACAGATTATCGTTCCGCAGAAAACAGAATAGTTGTTTATGCTCACTGCGCCTTCGATCTTCCAATACACATTTTTTGCCTGCGCTCCGTTAATCAAAAGAACTTTTGAATAAGTGCTTGTCGAAAGAGCACCGTTTATCTGGATAACAAATACAGCATTTGCATTATCTTGTGCATTGAGGTAAAGCGTATCTGTAAATATTGTAGCAGCGTTCATGAGGTAAGTATGTGGTGTAAGAACCAGGTTGTTCCCAAACTGTGCAGGATACAGCAGCTCAATATCATAAGGCAGTGTGTTCAGATAATTATAGACATCAAGCAAATCGGCTGCACATTGTGCTGTAGAAGCATCCGGAATGGGATGAATAGTACCTGTTACTAACAGCGGATCGAAGCCGGTGGTTAAACCGACATTCGTTCCAACATCACCCGTAATATACGTTATGCCGGTGTTTGTAACCGGCCCGTCAGAAGAAAATAAGGCATAACATGCTATGGAAGCAAGTGCAGGAGCCGTTGGTCCTGTAAGAATAGGACTTCCGCAACCGATGGGTGTATAGGCCAGCACTCCGTCAACAGTAACAGCCCCGGTTGTAGAAAGTGCTCTTCCTTCAAGCGTGTCGCCAGTGTTCATGTTAATTGCTGCGTTGTTCGCAATAACAGTTCCTCTCATGGTAGTTCCTGAGGCCATGCTTACCAGACCTTCCACTTTCCAGAATACATTACATGCCAATGCTCCATTAGTTAAATGTATTTTAGAAGAAGCGCTTGTGGAAAATGCTCCTTGTATCTGAAAAATAAATAGCGCATTCGCATCTCCTTGTGCATTTAAAGTAAGATCTAAGTTCAACGTTGCTGCACCGGATATGGAGTACACACCTGCATTAAGAATCTGTCCGTTTCCAAGCAAAGGTCCAGGAAAGAAAGTCGGAACGGCACTGTTCAACTGATTGTAGGCAATCAGCAAATCTGCTGCACATTGCGCGCTTGCACCATCATTGTCGTGCATCACACCGTTCACATTTCCGAAACCGGTGCTGGAACCGTTGTTCGTGCCTACATTGCCTGTAAGCTGCGAAATACCTACGTTGCTCACTGCCCCATCAGAAGTGAAGAGGACAAAATTGGCCACAGTTCCCAGAGGAGGAGCTTGTGCAAAATTTAGAACTGGTATCAAAAGCAGTATAACTGCGATTAATGCATTGAGTAGTTGTGTTTTCATTTTATTTCCTCCTTTTAATGATATGATATGTTTATTTGATAGAATTTTAATTTTCGTGCCAACAGCTATTGCCAAAGCCATGCCGCCCGGGTAATAATGACTTAACCGGCTCTTTATCAACCAGAATAAAAAATGAAAAAGAAATTTGACTTATCAGAATGGTGAAGATTCTATCATTTTGATAAAACGAAACCAGGGGATCAGGTTTCCTTTAACATGCGGTATATGGTAGCTTGCCCGATACCCAGCTTCTCAGCTACCGCTTTGATGTTATGATGATATTTATTGAGATAAAACCTGACGATCCTTTGTTCATAATCCCTCAGGGTCATCTCTTCGGAGAGCACGTCGGTCAGGAAGTCGGCATGGCTGAGCATGATATCGGGGGCAGTCAGGTTATTACCCGAAGTCATGACCATGGCCAGCTCAATTACCGATTTCAGCTCCCTGACATTTCCGGGCCAGGGGTAGCCCAACAGCCTGGCTTTTGCCTCTTCGGAGAGGGTCTTCGAAGGCCAGTGGTTTTCTTTACAGAATGCTTCCATAAAATGACGGGCCAGGATCAGCACATCTTTTTCACGCTCGCGTAAAGGCGGCAGATCGATAGGCAATCCATACAAGCGATAATATAAATCCTGCCTGAATGTCCCTTTCTTCACTTCCTCCTGCAGATTGCGGTTGCTGGCTACAATGATCCGGCAGTCGAATTTTACCGTATCGTTGCTGCCTACCCGGGTAATCTCGCGCTCCTGCAATGCCCGCAACATTTTTGGCTGGAAATTGATGTCGGTATCGGCTATTTCGTCCAGGAAGAGGGTCCCGCCATGCGCTTCTTCGAACTTACCTTTCCGGCGCGCCACGGCACCGGTGAAAGCACCCTTTTCATGACCGAAAAACTCGCTCTCGAACAGCTCGGAAGGAATCGCGCTCATGTTGACCGGTACAAATGGCATGTCCTTGCGGGCAGAATGGTAATGCACCGCCTTGGCGACCATCTCCTTGCCCGTGCCGGTCTCCCCGGTAATGGTCACGGTAATGTTGCTGGAAGCCGCTTTGTTCATCATGTCGAAGACCTGCCGCATGACCGGGCTGCTGCCCATGATCACCTTTTCGAAATCGTACTTTTTTCCCACTTCCTGCTCCAGCACCCGGATACGCTTTCTTAATCCGGCATTTTTCCTGATCTTGCCGATGGTATTGTGCAGCCTCTCACTGATCTCTTCATTTTTGACGAGGTAATCGAATGCCCCCTCCCTCAAGAGGTCCATCGCAGTCTGGATATCATCCTGCTCGGAGATCACGATCACTTCGATCCCGTCATCAAAATCCCTGATCTTCCGCAGCAGGTCGGAACCTTTCACATCGGGCAGGCGGTAGTCAAGGGTGATGACATCCGGCCGCTCATGCAAGTGGCTCAGCAAATCCTTCCCGGTGAAAAAACTCCTGACCTGGAACTCCGGGTTCATGGTCAGGTGGTGAACCAGCAACCGGTTGTACCAGTCGTTGTCCTCCACAACGTAAATGGTGAAATGTTCTTCCTGCATAGCTTACGAATTGTTCATTTTATATCGTTTCTGGCCTCAATATCTGCCCTGATCAGCTCAAACTCCCTTTGCGCCAGACTGATAAGGTCTGCCACAGGCAGAGGCTCACCGGGAGCACGCAACCGTTGTTCGGCGTCCTTCAGCAATCCATATAGCCGGTCTGCTTTCAGGTGACGGCATGGAGAGCTGATCTTATGGGCCATATCCGCCGCTTTTTCCCATTCTTTCTTTCCCAGGTGACCGCTGAGCAATGCCAGTCCCTCAGCAGTATCCTTCAGGAAAAGTTCCACCATTTCCCTGAAAAATACCATATTCCCTTCACTGGTCTTTTTCAGGGGCGATAGATCATAAATCGGGAGCGGCGACTGATGAGTCATGACAGATAAGATGGCTTTCACCAGCTGTTCTTCCTCGAATGGCTTGGGGATAAAATCGTCCATCCCACTTTTGTGGAATTCTTCCAGGTCGCCGGTGGTTATGGCTGCGCTGACCGCTATGAGGGGTAGGATCCTTCCCTTCTCATCCGACCGCTCCTTTATTTCCCGTGCAGCTATTGTCCCGCTCATCCCTGGCAAGCGGATATCCATCAGCACGAGATCAAAAGTCTGTTGATCAACCAGGGTCAGCGATTCTTCCCCGTTTCTGGCCTCTGTGACCACGCAACCATATTTCCGCAGGATAGTCATCATCAACCGAAGGTTGTACTCCTCATCATCTACGACCAGCACACGTAGGCCATTCAGCGATGCTGCCAGGGGAACCGGCTCCATAGATATGGAAACGGGGTCAGGCAAAGTATTTCGGAATGGAATGCTTACCCTGAAGGATGATCCTTTACCAGGGCTGCTTTCGACAGTAATGTTTCCTCCCAGCAGGTTAACCAGTCTTCGGGTAATAGCCAGACCCAATCCTGTCCCCTCTGAATTTCTCCTGTTTGTTTCCGAACCCTGTTCAAACTCTTCAAATATCTTTTCCAGATCATTCTCGCTGACGCCAATGCCGGTATCGGTCACCTCAAAGACGATCAGGGTCTTGTCGCCGATGTTCCCGTCGGGGTATGCCCTAAGGTTGACCTCGCCGGTATCGGTGAATTTGATGGCATTACCGACAAGGTTAAACAGGATCTGCCGGGTCCGCACTGGGTCACCAAGGACATATGGAGGAAGGGCAGCATCGGCATATGATAACAGGATGATATTTTTTTTCTTCGCTGCCGGCTCCAGCCAGAGTTGCATATCCCTGATGATCTCCGGGAGACTGAAACCGGTTTCGGCCAGTTCCATCTTACCGGCCTGAAGCCTGGAAAGATCCAGCAAGTCGTTCAGGATCTGCAGCAAGTGATCGGATGATTTTTTCACCATCCCGAGTTGTTCCCGCTGGTCCGGATCCAGCCGGCTTCCCAGCAACTGGCCTGTAAATCCTGAAATGATGTTCATAGGCGTCCTGATTTCGTGGCTCATATTGGCCAGGAAGCGTTCCTTTGCCCTGGCAAGTTCTTCGGCCTGGTCCCTGGCGTTCTTCATTACCCTGCGGTATTCATAGTTTTTCCTGACATAGCTATAAATCACCAGGGCAGCCAGGAGCAGCAAAAGGGAGGCGGCCAGTACAAAGGCGATGGTGATGAACTTGATTTCCCCGGCTTTTCTTTCGGCATTCTTGTTACTTGAGGCCAGGCGGGCAGCTTCCAGGGCTTCCATAACGGCCAACAGCTCTTTTATCCGTTCCATGATAAGCCTGTCCTGTTGGAACAAATCCCATTCCTCCTGTCTCAGCACCTTCTCCCTGGCCAGGGCTTCCAGTTGGACTACCTTTACCTGGCTGCTTATTTTCTCGAGGGTTGGAGCAGGGGAAGATACCGGAACGGGTGTTGTGATGATAGAACCCATTTCCGAAAAGGTATCGGCCGCAACTTCTTTTTTCCGGTTATTCCTGCGAAAAAGCCGGGCAAAGAAATTCTCCTTCTTCACCTGCTTTGATTGGATAGTATCCTTTCTCAACGGTGCAACGACAATTAACGTATCGGTTTTAATCATCCTGAAAGTTTCTTTTTCCTGGTCCTGGATACTTTGCATCACACGGTTCATGGCCTGTTGAACCCTGAATTCATCCTGAATGACCAGCAGCCTGTCGAGGATCACGAATTTCTGCTCGACCAGTCCATCGAGCATATCTATAAATACAGTCATAGTATCTCCGGGAGAGACGAGTTTCTTCAGGTCCTCGAAATGGTTACCGGTGATATCGGTGAGCTGGTAAAACCTTGATAAGTAGTCTTCGCTCCGGGTAAGGGAATAGGATTTCACGCTGTTCTCTGCTTCCGAAAGGTCATTGTAAATCTCTTTGACCAGCAGTAGCTTGCGGTCGGGGCGGCTCCCCTTGTTCACCGTCTCGATGATGTGGTCCAACCGCAGGTAAGATAATATCCCGGTCACGATCACCAGGACGAATACCAGCAAGAGGGTAATCGAGACAATGATCTCGTAGGAGTGAGACTCCCTGGCTTTTTTTCCCGGCATATTAACCCTGGCATTCATCAATATTTATCTTTCGGATCTGTAAAAGGTCTAAAGTACGAAAAAAAATCGGGAATTCTTATTTTCTACTGTCTTTGCCGCCAAAGACCTTCTTAAAGAATTTTTTAACTCCCGACTCATTTTGCCTGTCCTGGGGAGGAGGGGAATATTTTTTCGGAGGTGGGTTTTTTTTATCATGTTTAGCGTTAATTCTCCACCACCTCCTTTCGGTAAAGTCCTGGCAATTGAGCATTTCCCTTGTTTCTTCAGAAATCCGGAAATCTCCCTGGACATATTGCTTCAAGGTCACGTCACGGTTCATTTTCCGTATGATCCTTGCGAAGACCGGCAAGGCGGTATTAGCGCCTACCCCCTGGGATCCGCTCCGGAAACGCACAACCGGGCTGTCGCCACCTGCCCAGACCCCAATGACCATCGACGGGGTCATCCCGATGAACCATCCATCTGCCTGGTCCTGGGTAGTCCCTGTTTTTCCAGCCAGGGCATTTTTCAAGTCCCATGTGGTACGCAGGGAAGAAGCAGTGCCGCGTTCCACGACAGCTTCCAGCATGCCGGTAACAGTTTCGGCAGTTGAGGGTGATATCACCGGCTGGATGTCCGGTAGATGTAAGGCCTGGTAAATGATTTTACCATTGCGGTCAGTGATTTTTTCAATGGCATATGGTATGATGGGTATACCCTTGTTCAGGAAAGCAGCGTAAGCAGCGGTCATTTCCAGCAGGGAGACATCGGCTGAACCCAATGCCAGCGACGGCGATTGGGGCAGCGACGAGGTGATGCCCAGTTGTTTAGCCAGATTTGTTACTTCCCCGATACCGGCTTCCATCAGGATCTTCACGCTGACCGTATTAACCGAATGGACAAGGGCCCCCTGCAAGGAATAAAAACCATCATAGTTGTTGTCAAAGTTGCGCGGGGTCCAACCTTCATATTCATCATATGTCTCCGCTTCGGCCGGGTAGAGTTTACAGGGATCTATGCCCTGTTCCAGGGCTGCGGCATATACCACCGGCTTAAAAGTGGAGCCTGTTTGCCGGTGTGCAGTCACGTGATCGTATTTAAAAAAACCATAATCATCCCCACCCACCCAGGCCAGCAAGGCTCCTGTAGCCGGGTCAACAGCCACCAGCCCGCACTGCAGCATTTCAAAATGATACAAAATGGAATCGAGGGGAGAAATTAAAGTATCTCGGACACCTTGCCAGGTATAAACTTTGGAAGGACGCCGAAGTTTCATGGCCTCCAGGGCCTGTTGGTGATCCAGCCCGGTCGTTTTCAGGGATTGATAAGCCTGGCTTTGCGTGATCTGTAATGAAGCCAGCGAAATATCCTTGTGCCAGGGCTCACGCCCTGCCCAATTTTCCCTGAAAGCCCTTTGAAGAAGGGAAAAATGTTCCTGAATTGATTTTTCCGCATGTCGCTGAAGATCGAGGTTAAGGGTGGTTTGTATGGTAAGCCCGTCGGTGTATAGATTATAGTGTGTTCCGGTTCTGCTGCCTACCTCTTCTAAAATCTTCCCGGCTTCCTGGCGGATGTATTCCCTGAAATAAGGTGCGGGGCCGCTGATGTGGTCCAGTTTCATGTATCTGAGCAATACCGGTATTTTTTGCAGGGAGTCGAGCTGCTGCTTATCCAGGTAATCGTATTTATACATCTGCCTCAGCACAACATCCCTTCTTTCGCGGGCTGCTTCGGGATTCAGCCGGGGATTGTAGGTGGCACTGGCCTTCAATGAGCCAACCAGCAATGCTGATTCTTCCACGTTGAGGCTCCCTGGATTTTTTGAGAAAAAAGTCAAGGAAGCAGTTTCAATGCCATATGTATTTTCGCCAAACGTCACTGTATTGAGGTAAAGCTCCAGGAGTTCGCTCTTGGAATAGATTTTTTCCAGCCTCCGGGCGATAAGCAGTTCCCGGACCTTGGCCACGGGGAGAGTAAGTATGCCAAAGTCTTTCCTGGGAAAAAGGTTCTTAGCCAGTTGCTGACTGATTGTGCTGCCCCCGCCTGAACTGCGGTCCCCTAAGAGTAAGGATTTAACAAGCACCCTAAGCATTCCGCGGAGATCAAATCCATGGTGGCGGTAAAAACGGGCATCTTCAGTGGCGATGAGAGCATTTACCAGGTGCCCTGGCAGTTTCGACAGGTCGGTATGGGTGCGGTTTTGTAAGTAGTAAAGGCCCAGCAGCTCCCCGTCGGATGCCAGGATCCGTGCCGCGGTGTGTGATTCCAGCTTTATTAGTTCTTCCATGCCGGGCAATGCACCAAAGAAACCCAGCCTGATGGAGCCCAGGAAAAGCATCAACGCTACAACGAGGATCAAAACCGCCGCAAACAGCAGTTTCCACAATTTTCTCCCGATACGTTTTTTAGATTTGCCTGGCATATCATTTTTCCCGAAAGGCTAATGATAAAACTACAAAAAAAAGTATATATTGTGATTCCCCCCCCCAATGGAAAAGACAACCCGTATCCCCAAACCCGCAATCCGCAAATAAATAATCCTTCCTAATCAGAATATTCCGCTATCTTTAAACCCGATTATTGACCCCTGTGTAAAGATCAAGGATGAAAAGCATAATGCGCTCATTATTAGTTATTATTCTTTTCTCATTTTCAGTCAACCTGATATCCCAGGATGCCGCGAGTGATATGGACCGGGTATATGGACTGGATCCGTTGCTGCATAACGGGAAAAAATATGCCTATTTCCTGCCTCCGGGAACCGGGGGAAACCAGTTCCTCCTTTCCCCGGATTATTTGATCGGAGATGTGACCATCAAGGGAGAATACTTCGAAGGAATCGCCCTGAATTATGACATTTATAACCAGCAACTCCTGTTCCAATATATCAATGAAACAGGCACATTCAATATCATAGAGATTTCAAAAGCCTGGCTGGAAAGTTTCCGCCTGGGGAATTTGGAATTTCAAAACCTGAGCTTTAAAAATAACCAACGTTTTTACCAGATTTTAGGCGATGGCCCCCTTTTTATTTTATACTATTGGCGAAAAGACCTGAAGCTGGATGCCACATATGGAGCTAAAAACTTTACCTTCACCCTTCCCTTGAAGAGCAAGTATGTGCTCATAGGTGACCAACTCCATCCATTCAGGAATAAGCGAAGCCTGATTTCCCTCTTTGACCCCGGGCTTGTGCCGGAGATTAAGAATTATATGCACGAAAACAATATCAGGATAAAGAATGCCTCCGACAAGACTATGACCGAACTCATCAACTATATTGGTAATTTATAATGAAGTGACGAAATTACTGCTGTTCATAAACTTGTTTTTTACCAGTTATCCTGCACCTGCTACAAGACCCGACACACTTATATCCTGTCATTTCAGCAAATTGCCATTCCCTGAGTTCTGCGAATATATTTACCGCGAATCTGGCGTCAAAGTATATTACCAGGAATCCTGGGTCAAGGGATTAACCGTTACAATTGATGCTGATGATATCAGCGTCAAATCTGCGGCTGAATTGGCCCTGAAGGGTACCAGCCTGCAGGTATCCACCTGGAATAATGACCTGGTTTTGCTTCCGGGAGAAAAGCTTCTGCCGGAATTACCCCGTTTTGAAACAGGGCAGGAACAGGACAATACGCTGGCGACAGGGGAAAAATCCCTGACACAGAGTGAAGAGCGATACATGACCGGGCGGAAGGCAGATGTGACCCAGACAATGCAAATTGGCAAGAAAGGACTAAACGGAACCAAATCCATGGTTACCATCCGTGGCAGGATCACAGAACAGCAGACCGGTGAGCCGGTGATAGGTGCCACCATGTTCATCGAGGATTTGAAAAGCGGAACCGCCACTGACCAAAACGGATTTCTCTCCATGGTCATCAAGCCTGGCAGTTATACGGCGGTCTTTGCTTATATGGGACTGGAGACAAGGAAATACCAGCTGGAAGTGCTGTCTGACGGCGATTTCAGCATCGAAATGAAAAAGATTGTCATCCAGATGAAGGAGGTGGTGGTCTTAGGCGACCGGCAAATGAACATCCGTACTACAGACCCCGGATTGGAAAAGATCTCTGCCAAGGCGATCAAGGAGATCCCAACCATGATGGGAGAACGCGATATCCTGAAAATTGCGGAGTTGCTGCCAGGGATTGTTACCGTTGGTGAAGGCTCGGCCGGATTAAACGTCCGTGGCGGAAATTATGATCAAAACGCCTTCTATATCAATCGGATACCGATTTATAACACCTCTCACCTCTTCGGTTTCTTCCCTGCATTTAATGCAGACATTATCAAAGATTTCTCCATTTATAAAGGACATATTCCTGCCCAGTATGGCGGCCGTCTCAGCTCGGTCTTCAACATTATCGCTCGGCAAGGAAACCGCAAGCGTTTTACCGCTCATGGCGGGGTAAGCCCCGTAGCAGCCAACTTATCGGTGGAAGGGCCTTTAAAGAAAGATACCAGCTCTTTCCTGGTAAGTGCCCGCCATCTCTATTCCGACTGGATCCTCCGACAGATCAACGATCCGGTAATCCGCAACAGTAATGCCGCCTTCAGTGATTTCTCCGCTTCCTGGAATTATGATTTCAGGAAAAGCCAGTTATCTTTCTTTGGTTATCAAAGCCGGGATGAATTCCGGCTTTCGGACATCAACTCTTATAAATACACCAATAGCGGTGCATCGGTTAATTTCAGCCATAATTACAGCACCTCCCTGAGGGGAGAGTTTGCCCTCACAGCCGCGCAATATTCCTTTAGCACCATCGATCAGCAGGAAGAGCCCACAGCATACCAGCATTCCTTTAAAATTGGCGATTACCGATGTACAGCAGATTTCATTCACGACCTCAATGATAAAAACACCCTGGAATATGGTGGTAATGTGACACTGTATATGCTTGACCGCGGGACTGTCAGACCTTATGGGGGAAATTCACTCAGAACGCCGGTCTTACTAGGTGAAGAGCAGGGGGTAGAAAGCGCAGTTTACCTTTCCGATGTTTGGGATGTCCTTCCATGGCTTAACATCACCGCCGGACTCCGCCTGACACTTTTCAATCCACTCGGTCCGTCATCAGTCTATACTTACAAACCCGGGTTTCCAAAAGACATCCGTTACATAGACGACACCTTGAATTTTTCCAAAGGACAGGCGATCAAATGGTATTTCGAGCCGGATATCCGGGCTGCCGTGAATATCCGGACGGATGCAAACGGGACGATAAAAGTCGCCTTCAACCAGATGCACCAAAACCTCTTCCTGCTGAACAATACTATTGCCATTGCACCGAACGCCCAATGGATAATGGCTGATTACTATCTTCCGCCAGCCATGAGCAGCCAGGTATCTGCGGGGGTTTTCCGTACCTTTCCCCTGCTCGGCTGGGAAACCTCCCTTGAATTCTATTACAAGAAGATTACCGATTACCCTGAATTTATTGACGGGGCCGACTTCCTCAACAACCCGCTCGTAGAAACCACTGTTTTACCCGGAAATCAAAATGCTTACGGCATAGAATTCCTCCTTCGGCGCAATGGCCGCCGGCTCGAGGGATGGCTGGCTTATACCTATTCCCGGTCAATCGTAAAAGTAGACGGCGACCTGCCGTGGGAGCGCATTAACGGTGGGCTGGCCTATCCGGCGAATTACGATATCCCGCATGTGCTGAATACGGTGATCAATTACCATTTCAGCCGAAGGTTGACTGCCTCCGGGGTCGTTACATACCAGACCGGCCGGCCGGTTACTTACCCGGTTTCGGTTTACTATATCAACCTGGTCCCATATGTGGATTATTCCGATCGCAACGAATACCGGATACCCGACTATTTCAGGGTCGACCTCTCGCTAACCATCGAAGGAAACCTGAAAAGAAACAAACTTCTTCATCATTCATTAATATTCAGCTTATATAATGCTACGGGACGGGATAATCCATATTCTGTATACTTTAAACTGGAAAATGGTAAGATTAAGAGTTACCAATACGCTGTCATCGGCGTGCCAATTTTTACGATCACCTGGATGTTCAAACTTGGAAATTATGCAGCAGATTAAGAACATTTTCCCGATATTGACCCTGTTGCTGATGTTCGCCTGCATCAAGCCTTTCGATCCGCGAATCGGGAGCAGTGCAGAGAATATGTACGTCGTTTCCGGGATGATAACTGATATAGAAGGATGGCAGGAGGTCAATGTCTCCTTATCATCGCCCATCGAAAACCCGGTGTATAGCCCGGTGTCGGGTTGCATGGTGAATATCCTGGATAATAAAGGAAATGTCTTCCCCATGCCTGAGGATAAGCCTGGCAGTTACCGGGCATGGTTTGATAAGGAATATTTGATTCCGGGCACATCTTACAAGGTAACTGTACACACTCCTGAAGCCGAAACGATTGAATCGTCATTTGATACGCTGATGCAAGGCGCACTATTGGATTCCGTTTATTATATCCTTGAAGATATTCCCACTTCCGATCCGTCCGTTTATTTGCGGGGCTTGCAATTTTATGTGGACCTGAATGCCGCAGATTTTGAGTGCAGAAATTACCGGTGGGAAATAGCGCAGACCTGGGAGTTCCATGCTGCCCGTCCCGCGGAATATTATTATGACGGGAAATTTCACCAGATCATTCCGCCTGATTATTCCCATATGGTTTGCTGGGCTAATGCATTGGTGAAAAATGTTTATGCCCTTTCCACCAAGACCCTTTCACAGAATGTTTTCGAGAAATACCCACTGCAATTTGTCGACGGCCATACTTCATCGAGGCTTGGAATCCTTTACAGTATCCTGATCAGCCAGCAATCGCTGAGTGCTGGTGCTTATAATTTCTGGGAACAGGTTCGTATTAACAGCGAAGGTTTTGGAGGGCTTTATGAAAAACAACCGCTGGCCATCAAAGGAAACCTGCTCAACCTCACCAATCCTGACAAGGAGGTGCTGGGAATTTTTTATGCCACCTCGGAGTCCTCTAAAAGATATTTTTATAAGGACATAGAAGGCCTGGAACTGGACTTCTCAGACTATTGCCATGAAGGTCCACTGCCAATGACAGGCTGGGCGGGTTTTAAAAAATGGACATATCCGGTTTATTACTATTATACTGAGGCTGGTGAATTACTGATATTGGATGATCAGTGTGTCGACTGCCGTAAGATGGGCGGGACAACAACAAAACCTGATTTCTGGCCGCAATAGCATGAAAAAACCATTTATCGCATATTGTCTGTTGATGTCAACTTTGATTTCCGTCTCCACGGGGCTGAAATCACAGGATACCACTGTCGTCTCAGCTTGGGAAAGGGTAAATATTTGCATTGACCGGACCATGTATATTTCCGGGGAGAAAATTCTTTTTTCCGCACTCGTTATTAATGAGCAAGTCACCGCTGGCAATGAATTCAGCCGGATCTTGTATTGTGAACTGATCACACCTGAAGGGAACCGTATAGCCGGGGGAAAATATCCTGTAATGAATTCATCTGCGCAAGGCTGCCTTCAGATACCTGAAGAGACCATTACGGGTATTTATTACCTGAAATCATACACCCGCTTCATGCGAAATGGCGGTACTGATGGCTATCATTATACCATGCTGAAAATCATCAATCCATATAAATCCGAAGTGAATACCGGCGTTGAGGATGTTGATAATTCAAATACTCCTGACAAGATTAAAAATGATCAGCAACCTGATCTGCCATTGAGTATTACACCAGATAAAAATAAATATTCAAGCCGTGAGAATATCACCCTTAAGATAGCCGGAAGCACGGTGAAAGGACTTCAGATGAAGTTATGCATCTCGGTATTCCCGGAATTTGCTCATGGGGCAAAGCCTTTAACAGAAAAAATGATCACTAATTCTCCCGGTAATTTTCAGTATTATCCTGAGACCCGGGGAATATCTCTTACAGGAAGACTGCTGGAAAAAGAAACCGGTAAGCCTGTCATAAGCGCTATAGTAAATCTTTCGATCATTGGTGATAAGGACGTTATGGCAATCCGGACCGATTCATCCGGGCAGTATTTTTTCGCATTACCCGGATATACAGGGAACCGTGATATTTTCCTTTGCGCAGAGAATATCCCGGGCAATTCACCGGCGATTTATATCGAAAATGATTTTTGCCCACGGCCTGTAAACCTGCCTTCACCTGTATTTCATCTTACGGAAAAAGAGAAAGAAACCGCATATAAGCTGGCAGTCAATCAAAAGATCACATCTGTATTCCGGAAAGATACGGTATCCGGCAAAACCGGTCCGGAGCAATATGGAAAACCTTTTTACGGTGAGCCAACGGATATCCTGGTTATGGAAACCTATATCGACCTGCCAACATTAGAAGAGTACTTCAATGAAAACCTGGTCGCATTGAAGGTCATTAAAAGCCAGGAAAAGAAACATTTCAGGTTTTACACAACCCGTGCTGAGATGACGATCTATGATCCACTGGTGCTGATCGACTGGGTTGCCGTGGATGATATAGACCGGGTTCTGGCCATTTCACCAGCTGGACTGGACCGGATCGAACTGGTGAACTCACCCTATATTAAAGGAAACATAACATACGGTGGGATCATCAGCTTTGTGTCCAGGAAAAATGACTTTGCCGGCATCGACCTCCCTAAATCCGGCACATTTATCGATTACAAATTCCTGGAAGAGTGTTCCGGAAACATTCCTGCGGGTCCGTTACCCGTTAACCATCCCGATTCCCGCAACACCGTTTACTGGGACCCCGATGTTCAAACCAATGATATAGGTTCCACGGATATTTTTTTCACCGCCCCCGACACACCGGGAAAATACATCATTCTGCTATGTGGAATGGGCGAGTCAGGAAAAGATGTTATTGTCAGGGAGGAGTTTGAGGTAATTGCCGATTAAAAGAGATGACATCTCAATTTAATTCCCAAATCTCGGGTTTACTGCATTGTTGTTCATCGAACCGAACCGGTAGGATAAACCTATCATGACGCTGTAACTGAAATCTTTCTCCATTTCCCATTGCCCTGTAAGAAGATCTTCCGTACTGAATGCTTCCTGCCTCAAAGATCTCTGGTTCTGGCAATAGGCAAATCCACCCGAAATGTTAAATGACAGCCCTTTGAATAACCTGATACAGGCAATCGTGCTGGCTCCCAGTGAATACTGTGAGAGGTTATTTATATAAGCAGATCCATAAGCATTTGCAGAAATAGTACCCCATGGTTCATAATACATATAATTGATTCTCAAATCATGCCTGAAAAGGTAATCGTGCATTTTATCGTAAATTGTAAGCTTCTTATAGTTTGTATGCTCATACAAACTATACGTGCCACTTCAGCTGTAATATCCTGGGACATGTTAAATATAACTGTATCGATCATGTATTTATATCTTCCCTGTCCCAACAATATAATGCTGTAAGCTGAACCTCCGCTGCCCGTCGGTAATGACGTTACAAGAATATGCACATCGGCATCTTTGTTATCGTTGACATAATTCACGATGGTGAAATTCGTCCTGAAATAATCAAAATCACAGCTTCCTCTTTCCTGGTAGAAAACCACTAAAAAAAACATTGGTGATATTCTGCCATGATTTCCCCATGGCGTCATTCTACCTTTGATTTGTCAACGATAGGAAAAATAAATGTTCTTTCTATCATAAAATAAAAAAAACAATCATTTAAAAACGGAGGTTGCCATGAAAACTTTGAAAGAATCTTTAGAAATGACGTTGTTCGTGTTATATCCGGCTTTTGTACTGTATATAACAATTATTTCGATCTTCTGAACCGGTTCCTGCCAGATGTAAAGAAAGTAAGGGTTTAAGCGTCAAGAAAAGAGGACATCTCAAAAAAGAGATGTCCTTTTTTATATTGGTAATAAGGCCTCAGGCAGGGTGGGCTTTATTTGTTTATTAATCCAAAAAGTCGTTCTCTGTAGCCCAACGAATCAGTCCTGCTGTGTTTTTAACCCCTGCTTTACTCATCAGATTGGCACGGTGACTCTCAACCGTATGAAAACTTATGAAAAGCTTATCGGCAATTTCCTGACTTGAAAGCTCTTTGCCAATGAGTCTTAATATCTCGATCTCTCTTTCGGTCAGTTTGGGGAAAAGCGACTTAGTGTCTTCCATTTTCAACTCCTGGTTGATCAATCTTAAGGAAAGTCTCTCGCAAAAATAATTCTCGCCGCTGTGTACGGTTCTGATTGCTTTTACAAGGACATCCTTGCCCGAATCTTTTAAAAGGTAGCCCGATGCCCCGTTTTTCACCATCTGTTTGACAAATCTTTTTTCATCATATTGAGAAAGGGCAATAATCCTGACTTCGGGATAATTCTTATGGACCATTTTTGTACAGCTCAATCCATCGAGCTTTGGCATATTAATATCCATGAGTATAACATCCACAGAGAGTCCGGAATCGAGCTTTTCAATGACCTGGTAGCCGTTGTAAACTTCAGCCACAATTTTGAGATCTTCGATGCCTGCAAGGGTGGCTTTAATACCATCGATCAGTAGCTGATGGTCGTCTGCAATAAGGATATTGATCATGATGGGGTTTCATTTAACATTATACAAATATAATCATAAAACAGGTATTTGAATAGAATACCTGGCTCCTTCCCCGGGCTTAGATTCAATGACAAGGGTACCATTCAAAAAATTCACCCTTGACTGCATGCTTTTCAATCCTATGGATTCCGATTCCAGATTCTTCCCGACATCAAAACCTTTTCCATCATCCGAGTACTTCATGTCGAGCATGCCCTGAAGCACATGAATCTGCAGCTCAATGTTCCTGGCTTCAGCGTGTTTAAGGGTATTGTTCGCCATTTCCTGGACGATCCTGTAGAGCATGATCTCTTTGTTTTCAGATAATCGATCCTGGTTTCCTGATATAGTGCAGATAGCATTCATGTCCTTGGTATCACCAATATTTTCAAAAAGATCTTCTACAGCCTCAAAAAATCCAAGTTTTGTAAGAAGTCCCGGCATCATATTATGGGAGATCTTCCTCACATCGCCGGAGGCTTGTTCAAGCATACGGGTTGCCTTTTCGATAAGCACTTTATTTTCCGGGCTATTATCAATGATGGTAGAGAATTGCATTTTGGTTGCGGATAACAATACGCCCAAGCCATCATGAAGTTCCATGGCAATGCGTTTTCGTTCTTCTTCCTGGCCTTCAACAAGCAACTTCGCGGCCATCAGTTTCTTTTCCTCTTCCAGTTGACGGATCTTTTGTTGGGCAATGATCTTATCATGGGCAGCCTTTTGACGGAAATAGATTACTAGGAATAATGCCAACACAACAAATCCTAATCCGCTGAACATATAGGCATTACGCTGGCTGGTTTTTTGCAGGTTGTCTTTCTCAAGGGCCAATATACGTGCCTGGTCTTTTCCCTTCTCGGATTTTAGCCACTCAGCATAAATTGCTTTCGTCTTTTCAATATCAAAAATATCAGCATTTAGTTCATTGTGTTTCAACTGATAGAAATATGCTTTCTCAAAGTTTCCGGTCTTTTTATAGTTATCAGAAATGTTCCCATAAGCAAGCAGCAAAAGCTCTTTGCCACCCAGCTGCTCTGCAATTGTAAGGCAGGAATCCTGCAATGACATGGCCTTTTTAATTTTCCCCTGTTCTGAATAAACTGATGCCTTATTTATCGAGGCCAAAACAATTCCTTTGCTAAACTCGATTTTCCGGTATCCTTCAAGAGCTTTATCGAATTTTTCAAGAGCAAGGTCATAATTCATCTGCTTAAAGTAGGAATCCCCAATATTATTATTAATATCTGCGATTCCTCTATCATCTTTAATTTCTGTATATAATTCGAGTGCCTGGTTGTAATAATTCAATGCTTCCTTAAAATCATCCTTCTCACTTGCAACCCTCCCAAGATTGGTGAAATTCAACGCAATCTTTTCTCTATTACCGTTTTTTTGATTGATTTCCAGGCTCATAGAAAAATACCTCCTGGCAATTTCAAATTGATTATCGGCAAGATATACTCTACCCAGATTGTTGAAGATAGTTGATAGATGAGCCTGGTTATCGCTTTTCTCGCAGATTTCCATGGCTTTCAAATAATAATGGGCGGCAGAGTCATATTTTGATTTTCCATCAAAAAAGATACTGCCAATGCAATTATAATTTGCAAGGACCAAGGTTGATTCTTGTAACGGTATACAAAATGAAAGGCTTTTCTGGCAATAAAATAGTGCTAACTCATAATCACCTAATTCCTTATGAATATTTCCCAGGTTATAATAACCTTTTGCCAACCTCAGGCTATCATTCAATAAAAGAAACAGTTCCAGGTATTTTTCAGTATAACTCAGAGATGATTGAAGATCCAATTTTCCCCTGTAGATAAGACTCTTCAAATATAATGCATCTGCTTGGCCTTCAATGTAATTTAGGCGGGTCGAAAGATTGAATGCCTCCTCACAATAGTGCAATGCAGTGTCTAACTTTTTGGAACTTAATAAATTTTTAGTCAGGTTCACAAGGTTGACTGCTTTGTCAATATTTTCCGGCTGACGAGAGATGACCCGTGTAAGGCTGTCGGCCACCTGTGATTGCGGAAAGCCTTCACTATTAAGGCTTAAAAGAATTACAAGAAGAATTAACAACAGTATAGGAAAAAGAGATTTTCTTTTCATATAATTTGTATTTATAATCATTACCTTCGCCATACTGCATAGTAAAGGATATACTTTTCCCCTGAAGCACATTGTCCTTCTTATAAAACAAACAAACTCACATCTAGGAACTATCGGACGAGCATCACGGATCAACTATAATCCTAAATGATCTCAATAACTTCATCTTTTGAAATTGTAGATGTCACCTGGCCGCCTTTCGTGTTATCAGGTTTATATACAATTGTTGTCACACTGAATTCATTATTAGTCTTCACTCTTGCATCAATTTGAGCTTTTAAGTCCGTGATAATTTTAGCATTATTATCTGTAAGAACTCCTTGGTAAATAATTTTTTGTTCAATAATAATCGGGACCTCCACTAAAAAAGTATAAGTCCCTTCTGCTGTTTGATTTTTTACAACAACGAATTCCATTACCGTACTGAATGCACCTGCCGGAATTGAAGGTGGCGGCGGCTGCCGTAAAACAATGATTTCTCCATATGTCAATTCTACCTTAATGGAAGCAACAATGACTAAAAAATTATCTGCTTTTTTGTATCTGTAAGTGTACAGGTACTGTAACGGCTTGTACAATAATGATGATCCCATGGCTTTAAATTTTAGGTGGTTAATTAATTGGTTTTAAAATCGTGCAAAAGGTACAAAATTATTTATGTATAAACAAGTACTTTTTAGCTATTTTATCTCCCATCCCATTAATACCAAGGGTTACAGCAATTCTATATCTGAATTCTCCGATGCATTGATTCTGATTGCTTTTACCCAGCCCGGTAAATTCCTGATATAAATAACCACTTCCACTTCGAGATCTACATTGGTATACGCCTCATTGGTTTCATCCAATGTAAAATCCAGTTCGTAAATTCCGTCCGCCGGTTCTGATTCATAATCCCTGGGAATCAGCACCGGGTTGATCTTCATCTTTAACTCCGCGACTCCCCTGGCTTTAATTGCCAGTTTATCCTTCTCCGTACCGTCTTTTACGATCTGTATATCTTTAACAAATCTAATCTTATTTTTCATGCGCTGCAATATTATAAAGATTTCCAACTATAACAATAACAGAAAACCACTAAAAAAAAGTCTAGTGGTTTTCTGCTATGGATTCGCCTAAAACTCATCTTATTTTTGTGCCAAGGTCCTTGTCTGGTTTCAGCTATGCATCAACTACCCGATGATGGGTCCCTTAATAATCGCCGGAACTATTGGGTTGTTACGGTAATTTCCAAGGTAACCTCATCAGGAGTAAGGTTTCTCTAAAGTAGTAGGTGCTATTTTTAAAATTGAACGTGGAAATAATCCTTCCGATAAGTATCAAATCGATACAAGCGTCAATTAATCCGAATCAGCCAAACCAGCAGGAAGCCCGCCAAATCTGGCGGGCTTTTTAATTTTGAGTTTTAAATGTTTAATTTTAAGTTGCGGACTCATTTTATATTTCCTGCATTGGCAGGCTGAGTGCCAGTGTAAAGCTGATTTTCCTGGAAGTGTTGCTGACATCCATGAACTGGCCTGTCAAAGAACCTTCAAAATGTATATCGTCAATTTGTGTAATAGTCAAAACAGCATTGTCCTCCTGGAAGTTATAAATCTTGCCGTTAAAGTTTATTCCAAATCTGATCCATTGGCCTTCCGGGCTTGGAAACATGACCTGGGAGTATCCTGTATAATAAAAAAGAATGCTCATAACATTTTCACCCCCATTGGTCAGGTTATTGTCATCTCCAAGGACAAGATGGATATACCTTGTTGTTTCATCAACAGGTGACCAAAACCCCAGGTTCGGGGTGAAAGTATGACTATAGCCACTAAATTCACTTTCTGTAATTTGAAGGGTGTTTAATTCTTTGCCATTGCCGTCCTTCTTGCATGACCCAAGTATGGAAACGAAAATGAATAAGATGATGAACAGGAAAATCTTTTTCATACTATGATTATCTTAAAAATTCAAAATCACCGCTTTATGTAACAAAAATAATAAAAATACTATAGCCTTTTTGGGTTATCGCAAGGAGGATTCTGAGCAGTCTTTGCGATCTTATCAATATCTTTCCGACCTTTGCACAAAATTTGCTGACAAAGTGTCTGATAAACATTAATAAGAACCTTGGCAACAAAATTGCTCGTTCAATGTTCTAATTTTTAATAAATCAACTTATGATAGCACCAATCTGGATAATATTCGGCGTTTTTATGCTGTTGAGCTGGCTGATCTCCATGCAGCTCCGCTCTAAATTCAAAAAATATTCAAAAGTCCCCATTAATTACAATCTTACCGGAAAAGAGGTGGCTGAAAAGATGCTGAAGGAGAACGGCATCTTGGATGTCAAAGTGGTTTCCACGCCCGGTCAGTTGAGTGACCATTACAACCCGGTGAATAAGACGGTCAACCTAAGCCCTGACGTTTATAACCTGAGCAGTGTCGCTTCTGCTGCCATCGCCGCCCATGAATGCGGACATGCCGTTCAGCATGCCGCCGCTTACAGTTTCCTGCAAATGCGTTCAAAACTGGTTCCGGTGGTTAGCTTTACCTCAAGATGGATTCAGTGGGTATTGCTCGCCGGTATCCTCCTCGTTCAAACTATGCCTTCCATTTTATTAATTGGTATTATTCTTTTTGGCCTGACCACCCTGTTCAGTTTCATCACACTTCCGGTCGAGATCAATGCTTCAAAAAAGGCACTGGTATGGTTGAACACCAGCGGGATCACCAATGTTCAGAACCATGACAAGGCGGAAGATGCTTTACGCTGGGCCGCTTACACTTATGTTGTTGCGGCATTGGGGTCATTGGCCACTCTTCTTTATTATATCATGATTTTCACTGGAAGAAGGAACTAAAGCATTTTGCATTTAACATTGCGCATTTCGCATTTCTCATTTACAGTCTCTGACGACTAACGACTAACGACTGACGATTGACAACTATCGTCCAACGGGTTATTTTTTTTATTTACTTTGCTCAAAATTTTAGAAAATGATAGTAATCGGTGGGCGGGATATCTGCCTGGAAGATTTTCGGCAGATCATTTTTCATCAAGTGCCTGTTTTGCTTGATAGTGCTGCGCTTACTGCAGTCAGTGACTGTTTTCATTTTCTAAAGGAATTTTCTCATGACAAGATTATCTACGGCATCAATACCGGCCTGGGGCCGATGTCGCAATACAAAGTCAAGGAACAGGACCGGCTTGCTTTGCAGTACAACCTGATCCGGAGCCATGCTGCCGGCGCAGGCAGGCCTATTGAGGAGATCCACGTGAAAGCCCTGATGGTCGCCCGGCTCAACACCCTGATGAAAGGCTATTCCGGCATTCATCCTTCAGTAGTCGAATTACTCAGAGATTTTATCAACCACGATATCACGCCGGTTATACCGCGACATGGCGGCGTCGGTGCCAGCGGCGACCTGGTCCAGATTGCCCACCTGGCTTTAGCTCTGATCGGTGAAGGTGAAGTTACTGTTCACGGAAAGCTTTTGAATACATCCGAAGCATTGAAACAGGCCGGCCTGGAACCAATCAGCATGCATATCCGGGAAGCTTTGTCGCTGATCAACGGTACTTCCGCCATGTCAGGTATTGGCATTGTCAACGTGATCTATGCACGGCAACTGCTCGACTGGGCAGTAGGTGCCTCGGCACTGATCAACGAAGTCGTGGAGAGCTATGATGATCATTTCTCACTTGAGCTGAACCGTGTCAAATTGCATCCGGGCCAGATGGAAATCACCGGAAAGCTGCATAAGATACTTAACGATAGCCGCCTTACCAGGAAAAGAGCTGACGATTTGTTCAACGGCACTAACGGTGAGATCGTTTTCACCAAAAAAATACAGGAATATTACTCTTTGCGTTGTATTACCCAGATCCTTGGACCTGTCACCGATACCATTCATGGCGCTGAAACAGTCGTAATGAATGAGATCAACTCCGTTAATGACAATCCGGTGATCGACTTCCGTAACCGGAATGTATTCCATGGCGGGAATTTCCACGGAGATTACGTTTCTTTGGAAATGGACAAGCTGAAACTTTCCGTGACTAAACTTTCCATGTTAGCCGAACGGCAGTTAAATTTTTTAATGAACGATAAACTGAACGGCAAGCTTCCACCTTTCGTGAACCTGGGCGTCCTCGGGCTGAACCTTGGTATGCAGGGGGTCCAATTTACCGCTACTTCTACCGTTGCTGAAAACCAGGTCCTTTCCAACCCGGTTTATGTGCACAGCATCCCGACCAATAATGACAACCAGGACCTTGTCAGCATGGGGACAAACGCGGCGCTGATGACCTGCCAGGTTATAGAGAATAGCTACGAAGTGATGTCAATTCACCTGCTGACGCTGATTCAGGCCGTGGATTTCCTGAAGATGGAAGATAGAATGTCTACCTTCACCAAGGATCTTTATCACAAGCTGAGAGCAGAAGTCCCTGTGTTTAGTGAAGATCATGTGATGGCGCCGGATATCCGGAAGATGAAGGATTACATCAGCCATAACAGTTTGAATATCTGATGGAATGAAAAAATACGCACTGGTCACCGGAGGTTCAAGGGGAATTGGAAGGGCCATTTGCCTGAAATTGGCAGAGGCAGGTTACCCTGTGATCATCAATTATAAATCTAATGAAGCTGAAGCCAGGCATACGCTGGAGCTGATCATCAGCAAAGGCGGGGAAGCGGAACTTCTTCCTTTCGATGTTAGTGTAAAGGAAGAAACAGAAAAAGCACTGGAAAGTTGGGCAAATGCCCACCAGGAGGCTTACATTGCCTGCCTGGTCAATAATGCCGGAATCCGCCGCGATAATCTGCTTGTTTTTATGAGCGATTCCGAGTGGAAAGATGTACTGGAAACCAATCTGGGCAGTTTTTTTTACGTTACACGGAAGTTGGTAAAAGATATGATGGTCAACAAATACGGCCGGATTGTGAATGTTGTTTCCCTGTCGGGGATAAAAGGGTTGCCCGGCCAGACGAACTATTCAGCCGCCAAAGCAGGTGTAATTGGGGCTACAAAGGCCCTGGCGCAGGAGGTGGGGCGGAAAAACGTGACGGTTAATGCCGTCGCACCTGGCTTTATCAGAACTGAAATGACGAAAGATTTGGATGAAAAGGAGTATAAAGCCCTGATCCCACTGAACCGTTTCGGCGAAACGGAAGAAGTGGCCGAAGTAGTGGCGTTCCTGGCAAGTGATAAGGCATCATATATTACTGGGGAAGTGGTTTCGGTGAACGGAGGGCTATATACGTAAATTGAAAGTTGAAACTCAGAACTCAAAACTCAAAACTCAGAACTCAAAACTAAACATGCGTCGTGTCGTAATAACCGGAATGGGGATTTATTCGACGATCGGGATAAATCTCGATGAAGTCAGGGAATCCCTTTACCTGGGCAAATCCGGTATTGGTTTTGACCCATTGCGTAAGGAAATGGGGTTCCGGTCGGGCCTGACCGGGATCATTGAACGGCCGCAGCTCAAAGGTTTGCTCGACAGGCGGCAGCGGATAGGTATGGCGGAACAGGCCGAATATGCTTACATATCGACAGTTGAGGCACTAAAACAGGCAAATATCGATCAGGATTACCTGGAGAAAATTGAAGCCGGTATTTTGTTTGGCAACGACAGCTCTGCAGTCCCCGTTATAGAGACTATCGATATCATGCGGGAAAAGAAAGACACCGCGTTGGTCGGATCGGGATTGATCTTCCAGACGATGAATTCCACCATCTCGATGAATCTTTCGGTTATTTTCAAGCTTAAAGGGATAAATCTCACCGTCAGTGCTGCCTGTGCCAGCGGTTCTCACGCCATAGGCATTGCTTACTACTTGATCCGCAGCGGTTTGCAGGAATGCATCATCACCGGCGGCGGGCAGGAGGTCAACATGGAGTCGACGGGGAATTTCGATGCCCTGAATGCATTCTCTGTCAGGGAAAATGATCCTACATTGGCTTCCCGGCCATTTGACCGCGACCGCGACGGGCTGGTGCCAAGCGGCGGAGCAGCTACCCTGGTCCTCGAAAGTTTTGAATCCGCTAAAAAAAGGGGTGCTAAAATCCTGGCAGAAGTCATCGGTTACGGGTTTTCTTCCAACGGTGAACATATTTCCGTACCCAATCTCGATGGACCGGTAAAAGCTATACGGATGGCCCTGAAAGATGCGAACCTGATGGCAAAAGACATCGAATACATCAATGCCCACGCCACTTCCACCCCGGTAGGCGACGCCAAAGAAGCCGAGGCCTTGCACCTCGTATTCGGCGATTCAAAACCCCGGGTCAGCTCCACCAAATCGATGACCGGCCACGAGATGTGGATGGGAGGCGCCAGCGAGGTTGTCTATTCCATCCTGATGTTGCAGAATGGCTTCATCGCTCCCAATATCAATTTCGAAAACCCGGATGAATGCTCCGCAAAGCTGAATATCGCGGCAAAAACCATCCATCAAAACTTCAATATCTTCCTTTCCAACGCCTTTGGGTTCGGTGGTACGAATTCTACCTTAATCGTAAAGGGAATCGGTCATTAGGTAGTCATAAAGTAGTCATAAAGTAGTCATTAAATAATTTGACCGCCGACCACCGACTGCCAACCGCCGACTGCCTACTGCCAACTGCCAACTGTCCAACTAAAAAATTTCCTCAATTTGTTCAAATTTTCACTACTTTTGTATCGTGGAAAAGCGTAAAAGTTCCCGGAACATGGAGAAGACTATTATAATCGGAGAAATTAATGGTTTTTTAATCGAAGAGTTTGAGATTGAGCAGCATATGATCAAACCGGAAGCTTCCTGGAAAGAAATCGGCATCGACAGCCTCGATTTCGTGGATATCGTGGTGATCATCGAGAAAAGCTACGGTTTCAAACTAAAAGGCGAAGAAATGGCTACCATCAAAACACTCGGTCAGTTTTACGATCACGTTTACCAGCGCATCCAAAACCAGAATTAGCCATGGCCACCTGGCAAGGTAAAACGCGGGGAGGACTGCTCGGCCATCAAATCTTCGTTTTTATCCTCCGCTACCTTGGTCTGAAACCTGCATATTTTTTGCTTCGTTTTGTTTCTTCCTATTATTTTATCTTTTCCCGTAAGTCGAACCGGCATATCTACGCCTATTACAAGGAAATTCTTCATTATTCTTCCTTTATTGCACGCAAGGCAGTTTATCGGAATTATTACATCTTTGGCCAGATACTGATCGATAAAGTGGCGATCTATTCCGGTCTGGTGGATAAATTCACTTTCGACCTGGAAGATGAAAAGCACCTGGCAGCTATGGACAAAGGTGGATTCATGATCAGCGCCCATATCGGCAACTGGGAAATGGCCGGTAAGAAATCGGACCGGATCGATAAAACCATGAACCTGGTGATGCTCGATGAGGAACACCGCCGGATCAGGCATTATCTTGATTCGATCATGAAAGAACGGAATATCCGCATCATACTGCTGAAAGATGATCTTTCACACCTGATCGCAATCCGGCAGGCACTGGATAAAAGTGAACTGATTGCAATCCACGGCGATCGCTTTATGGAAGGAATGAAAACCCTCACAGCGAAGTTTTTGGGAAAAGATGCCTGCTTCCCGGAAGGACCATTCTACCTGGCCCTTCGAATGAATGCCCCGGTAAGTTTTGCTTTCGCGATGAAGGAAGGCCCTTCGCATTATCATTTTTATGCAACGCCTCCTAAAATCTACAACCTGCCGGAAGGAAAACGGATCAGCCGGGAGCACCTGATGCCAATTTTACTTGATTACATCCGGGCAGTGGAAACGATGCTGAAAAAATATCCTGAGCAGTGGTTTAATTATTATGAGTTCTGGGGATAGAAGACAGAAGACAGAAGTCAGAAGATAGAATAAATTAATTGAAAATCGACAATGAAAAAGATTCTCATCGTCTATTACACGCAAACCGGTCAGCTAAGAGAAATCGTTGATGCCATCACTGGTCCTTTGAAGAATGAATGTCATCTTTTTTTTGAAGAACTGAAACCGGTTCCCGCATATCCTTTCCCATGGAACGGCATGCCTTTCTTCCAGGTTTTCCCGGAATCGGTGAAAGAAATTCCCTGTGAACTGGAGCCATTCCAAAATAACCCTGATGAAGATTACGATCTGATCATCCTGTCTTACCAGGTTTGGTACTTATCTCCTTCAATCCCTATAAGTTCATTCCTCCAAAGTGAAGCAGCAGGAAAGTTATTTAAAAACAAGCCTGTTATTACGGTCCTGGGAGCCAGGAACATGTGGATCATGGCGCAGGAACGGGTCAAATCGAGGATCAGTGAACTGGGTGGCAAACTGGTCGGCAACATCGTGCTGGCTGACCCTGCACCGAACCTGGTCAGCGTAGTGACGATCGTCCGTTGGATGATGAAGGGAGAAAAAGCCCCGTTTAAGTGGTTCGGGATGAAATTTCCACCGGCAGGTGTGCCACAAAAAGATATTGACAATGCTTCTTCTTTCGGGGCAATTATTAAAGAATCGCTGAAAGCCGGTGATCCTGGTCATTTGCAGCAGAAGCTTGTGAAGGCAGGCGCTGTGAAAGTCGATCCGGTTCTGATGAATATTGAGAAGCGCGGAAAGATGATGTTTGGCATCTGGGCTAAAATGATCCTGAAAAAAGGCGCATATAATGATCCGGCAAGGGAAGGTAGGCTGAAAGGATTTAAATATTATCTTTTTACCGTTATCTATTTAATCTCCCCGATGGTTTCATTTCTTTTTTGGTTGATATTCAAGCTGAATCCCAGGGCAGCGAAAAAAATCATTAAAAAGTATACGGGTGTTTAGCTCCGGGATTCCATCCCGGAAAATTTTTATCTTTGCCCCCTCATTTACTCTTTGAAGCTGTCTGAATATGATTAACGAAGTCTATATTACACGTTTAGCAAAATTTCTGCCAAACCTTCCGGTTGAAAACGACCAGATGGAGCAATTCCTTGGCATGGTTGATGGAAAACCATCCAGGGCGAAACGGATCATCATGCGGAACAACCAAATAACCAACCGCTATTATGCTTTAGATCAACAAGGACGGCCGACACACAACAATGCTCAGCTAACGGCTGAAGCCATCCGGGGACTTTTCGATGAACAAATTACCATAAATGATATCGACCTGCTGGCATGCGGAACTACTTCCCCGGATCAAACCCTGCCGTCGCACACTTCCATGGTCCATGGCGAACTGGGTGGCAAACCGCTGGAGATCATCTCCCCTGCCGGTTCCTGTGCCACAGGCATGCACGCGATGAAATACGCCTTCCTGGCAGTTAAATCAGGCGAAAAAAGCAACGCCGTTTGTGCAGGATCTGAGGCATTTTCCTCTTTCATGCTGTCACGTAACTTTGAGAAAGAAACCGAAAAGCTCCACTTGCTGGATCAGGAACCTATCCTGGCTTTTGAAAAAGATTTCCTTCGCTGGATGCTTTCCGACGGGGCCGGAGCCGCCATGCTCCAAAACAAGCCAAACCCTGACGGTCTTTCTTTGCGTATCGACTGGATTGAATCCATATCCTATGCTAACCAACTCGAAACCTGCATGTATGCCGGTGGAGAAAAACAGGATGACGGCCAGATCAAAGGATGGAGGGAATTTGAGGCCGAAGAACTTCTATACCGTTCCTTGTTTACGCTCCACCAGGATGTAAAACTGCTCGGTGAAAATATCGTCCGGATGGGTAACCTTTTCCTGGCCGACATCGTGAAAAGAAGGAACATTAACCTGGATGAGATTGATTACCTCCTGCCTCACATTTCTTCTGAATATTTCCGTTACCGCATCGATGCTGACAGCCTCGAGAAAGGTGTACATATCCCCCAGGAAAAATGGTTCACCAACCTGGTCCGGTTAGGGAACGTGGGAGCAGCATCCATCTATTTCATGATGGAAGAAATTTTCCACTCCGGCCTCCTGAAAAAAGGACAGAAACTTCTGCTAGGTGTTCCTGAAAGTGCAAGATTTTCATACGTTTACGGGCTTTTGACCGTAGTTTGATATCTTTGCTTATCTTTGCCTCCTTTACCTGAACCTGAGTTCCTTCTATGTTAATTTCTGAAGAAAATATCCTGGAACTGATCCCTCAGCGCTACCCTATGGTGATGATAGACAACCTGGTAACCTGTGATGAAAAGCAAGCAATATCAAAGCTCAACATCCGCCGGGAAAATCTTTTTCTGAACAGTCATGGATTGACTTCAGCGGGTATGATGGAGGCGATGGCACAGACTGCGGCCGCCAGAACGGGATACCTGATGAAAAATCAGCCGGAAAGTGAGAACATAAAGATCCCGATAGGTGTCATCGGAAGTATAAAAAACTTCAGGATGAATTTTCAGCCCCTCATTGGATCGGTCATCGTCACTACCGTAAGCATTGAGCATGAAGTGCTGCAGGCAACGGTTGTAAAAGGAAAAGTTGAAATGAATGGGGAACTTGCTGCAGAAAGTGATATGCAGATTTTTTTAACCGAAGATCAACCAGTATAACCATGAAAAAAAAGGAAGTCCCGCAGGATGAGGGACTGACGGAAGGACTGTTTGAAGATGTTTGCTATGCACTGGACGAAAACGGTAATTATACCGTCGTCCCCAGTACCGGCTGGCAGCCTAAAACGGATGCCATGCTGCAGGCCTGGGATGTTATCCATGAAAAGGTGGAGCAGGTCAGGCAGCGTGTGTTATCCGGAGAACTCAGCCCTATCGCTTATTACATGGAAAAAAACATTATGGACCTGAGGCTGCTGGCCGATTATGCCGGTTTGCCAAAAAGAAAGGTCAGAAAACATCTCAAACCAGATCACTTCAATAAGTTAGACGACCAAATCCTGATGCGTTATGCGGAAACCTTCGGGGTCAGTGTTGAAATGTTGCGTAATTTCCGTGAAACTTTGAAAGATAAATGAGCAAGAACGCGTATCAAATCGATTTTAACCATCAACAGGCGGCCCATTGTGAAAATGGAGTCACCTCCAACCTTCTGCGCCATTACCAGATCAAGCTGAGCGAGCCGATGGTATTCGGCATTGGATCGGGTCTTTTCTTTTCCTACATGCCATTCATGAAGCTGAATGACTTGCCGGTGGTATCGTTCAGGCCATGGCCGGGACAGATCTTCAACCGGATAACAAAACGGCTCGGTTTGAAGATACAACGGTTCAAATATAAAGACCAGGCTGAATCCATGGAGGCATTAGACCGGAACCTTCAGCAAGGTATCCCTACCGGCTGCCTGGTCGGGGTTTATCATCTCACTTATTTCCCGCAGGCTTACCGTTTTCATTTCAATGCCCATAATATTGTGGTTGTCGGGAGGGAAAACGGCGAATATCTGGTGAGCGATCCCATCATGCCCAATATTGAGCGGCTGAGCCATCATGATCTCCAGCGCGTGCGCTTTGCAAAAGGAACCTATCCTCCTAAGGGAAGAATGTATTATATCAGCGAGACTCCATCTTCATATAATCTCAAAGAAGCTATTGTCAAAGGCATACAACAGGTCTGCAAGGATATGCTGGGCATCCCCATTCCGCTTTTCGGCGTAAAAGGCATTCGATATTTAAGCAGGCAGATGAAGAAATGGCCGCAAAAACTGGGCGAAAAGCGGGCCGCATTGTACATGGGCCAGGTCGTCAGGATGCTGGAGGAAATTGGTACCGGTGGGGCAGGTTTCCGTTTCATCTATGCGGCTTTTCTGCAGGAAGCTGCACGTGAACTGGAGCAACCATGGTTGAACGATATGTCGAAGGAGATGACCGAAGCGGGTGACCGTTGGAGGGAGTTTGGTGTCATTGCCGGACGGATCTTCAAAAACCGGGCAGGCCAGGAAGATAGTTATATTGCCGCCTCGGATGTTCTCCTTGATATCGCTGACCGTGAAGAGAAAATATACCGGAGATTACGTCAAATCAAACTCTCCTGATGCCCCTCCATCCTGCCATCGAAATCCATGATCTCATTAAAATTTACAAGGGAACTGATGAACCCGCTTTAGACGGGGTGAGTCTGATCGTGCCTGAAGGTGAGATTTTCGGCTTGCTTGGACCTAATGGAGCCGGGAAAACAACCACAATAAATATCGTTTGCGGCATTCTTTCCGCTACTGCGGGAAGTGTAACGGTTTCCGGATGGGAATCTGAGCAGAACAGGGAGGAAATTAAACACATCATCGGGGTGGTGCCACAGGATATCGCCCTCTACCCGACCCTCACGGCCCATGAAAATTTGTATTTCATCGGGAGCATGTATGGCTTACGGGGAAAACGGCTCAGGGAGCGCGTTAACCAATGTCTTTCCCTGTTCGGCCTGGAGAAATACGGGAACCGTCTCATCCGGACGTACTCCGGCGGGATGAAACGCCGCATCAACCTGATTGCCGGCATCCTGCACGAGCCGCGTATCCTCTTTCTCGACGAACCTACCGTAGGTATTGATGTCCAATCCAGGACTGTGATCATCGAATACCTGAAAAAACTGAATAAGGAAGGGACAACCATCATTTACACGTCTCATTACATGGAAGAGGCTGAACAATTATGTTCCCTCATCGCCATCATCGACCAGGGTAAGATCATCATCCAGGGCCGGCCTTTGGAAATGATCACAAGCCGGCCGGGTTACCACAACCTGGAGAGCATCTTCCTTCATATGACCGGTAAAAAACTAAGGGATCACTGATGTACAGGCTGCTGGCTTCCATAAAAAAAGAATGGCTGATCCTGGTGCGCGACTGGGCAGGCCTGGGTTTGATCTTCATGATGCCGATTGTCCTCGTATTAGTCATGACCCTGATCCAGGATGCCTCATTCCGTAAATTGGATGAAACAAAAATAACCCTTTTATACCTGGACGAAGACCATGACACCCTTGGCATCCAGGTAAAGAACGGGTTGGTAAAAGCAGAATATTTCGAAGTGATTACCAGCCTGGAAGACCGGGAACTGGATGAAAAAGCCGTCCTGGGCCAGGTTGCACAGGGGAATTACCAGATAGGCATAGTGATTCGAAAAGGTTCGACAGATGCCATCCGGACCCGGGGGCAGCAAATGGTCCAACAAACCATTTTTGGGCTTGATGCCGGAACCGTTGCAGACACCACGGTGAAGGCAAGGATCATCATTTACTATGATCCGGCCATGAAAAACTCTTTCAGGCTGACGGTGCGGAATGCCCTGGAGAACTTCACTTCGAAGATCGAAGCAGGTATCATGTTCCAGGCACTCTCTGCCGAGCTGGCACAGTATCTGCCGGAACCCCCGGCACCAATGTCCGGCGCCGGCAGCAGCATCAGCTATGAAGAAATTTATGCCACGGATGCGTATTCGGAGATCATCCCCAATTCAGTCCAGCACAATGTGCCGGCCTGGACCATCTTTGCGATGTTTTTCATCATTATCCCCTTAACAGGAAACCTGATCAAGGAAAGGGAAAGCGGACTGGCCACCCGGTTACTTGTCATGCCCGGAAACCAGCTCCAGGCATTGGGAGCAAAGGTGACCGTCTATGTGATGGTGGGGCTGGTCCAGTTTATCCTGATGCTGATCTTAGGTAAGCTGGTACTTCCGTTGTTCGATCTGCCTTCCCTGGTTTTAGGGCCCCAAAAGCTTGCCCTGTTCCTGATGGCGCTGGCTACAACGCTCGCGGCTACCGGTTACAGCGTGCTGGTGGGCACCGTAGCCCGCACGCACGACCAGGCAGCCGTTTTCGGAATGGTATCGGTGATCATCCTCGCTGCCATCGGCGGCATCTGGGTGCCGGTATTCATGATGCCAAACCTGATGCAGGCAGTGAGTATTATCTCACCTCTGAACTGGAGCCTGGATGGGTTTTATCAAATCCTGCTCAGGGGCGGAGGGGTAAGGGAGATCGGAGCTAACCTTGCTGCTTTGATCGCTTTTTTTGCCATAAATTTGACCGCTGCGATTTGGGTTAGTGGCAGGCGGGTGAGACTGTAGGAATATTCGAAACAATGATATACGATATTCGATATTCGAATTAAAACAACAAATTATCTGATAACCACTAACCACTAACCACTAACCATTAACCAATGAAAAATGACCAACTCATATCAACCATTGAATTCCCGGTGCGCTTCAGCGAGGTCGACTCGATGCAGATCGTCTGGCACGGGCATTATGTGAAATATATGGAAGAAGGCCGGGAGGATTTTGGCAGGAAATTCGGCATCAACTATATGAGTATCAAAGTAAACGGTTATATGGCGCCGATAGTGAAGCTGACATGTGATTATAAAAAAACACTTTCTTACGACGATCATGTGATTGTGGAAACGCGTTATGTCGACAGCGACGCCGCCAAAATCATCTATTCCTTTAAAATTTTCCGTGCATCCGATAAGGAACTGGTGGCCACAGGCGAGAGCGTCCAGGTTTTTCTCGACATGAACCACGAGCTGGTTCTGACCGTTCCGCCATTCTTCGAGGCCTGGAAAAAAAAGTGGGGCTTACGTTGAGATTGTCTAATTTTACCCGCCAAAACCGGGGCTATGCGCAGGGTATATTTCGGAGCCGATCATATCATCACTTCCTTAGGGTTCACAACTGAAGAGAACGCCAGGCAGATTCAGGCGGGAATTTCCGGTATTAAAGTTTTGGAAGATAAAAGCCTGTTCCCCGGTCCGGTAACTTTTTCAGCAATCAATACGAAAGAACTTGACCGGCGCTTCGATGAAACCCGGAATAAAATAAACATTCCGTCATCTTCACTAAATTACACCCGGCTTGAGAAAATGTTCCTGACTTCCATCGCCGGGGCGCTGGAAAATTCCCATGTAGATCCGCGAAATCCCCGCACCATCATGATCTTTTCGACGACCAAGGGAAACATCGATCTGCTGGATCTTACAATAGCTAAAGCTGTTGGCTGTTCAAGGATTTACCTTTGGCAGTTAGCCGATTTTATCGCGGGGCATTTTAATCACCCGAACCGTCCTTTAGTGATCAGCAACGCCTGCACCTCCGGCTCGGTGGCCATCATGGCAGCAGCCAGGCTGATCGCTTCAGGGCAATATGACCATGCCATAGTTTCTGGTGGGGATATTGTTTCGGAGTTTGTCATTTCCGGTTTTCAGTCGTTCCAGGCCTTGAGCCCCGAAGCTTGCAAACCTTTTGATATCGACCGTACAGGTCTTTCGCTGGGTGAAGGTTGCGGAACCGTTGTTTTAACCAGTGATCAAGCCCTGGGAGGCGAAGGAAAGCCAATTGTTTACCTGGGCGGCGCCACCAGCAATGATGCTAACCATATTTCCGGCCCTTCCCGGGATGGAGAAGGACTTTACCTTTCCATTGCCGCTGCGATGAAAGAAGCCGGTGTAACGGCTGATGATCTTGATTTCATCTCGGCCCATGGCACGGCAACTCCTTACAATGACGAGATGGAGTCCCTCGCATTAGCATGGGCCGGGCTGGACCAGGTTCCTGTTAATAGTTTCAAGGGCTATATAGGTCATACCCTCGGTGCGGCCGGCGTAATTGAAACTATTCTTTCTGTTTACTCAATCCGGAAGGGTATTCTTTTCAAATCGGCAGGTTATCAAAAAAACGGTGTCTCCAAGCCATTGAACGTCATCACCGGAAATATTCACAAACCTGTCAGACGGATATTGAAGACCGCATCGGGGTTCGGCGGGTGCAACGCAGGGTTAGTTATTGGTTATTAGTTCCACCGTTTCACTGTTCCACCGTTCCACCGTTTCACCGTTTCACTATTCCAAGTTTCAAGTTTCATGAAATGATATGTACCTTTGGACGATGAAGATTACTATAATCGGTGCAGGGATTTCTGGTTTATCAGCCGGTTGTTATTTGCAGATGAACGGTTTTGAAACGGAGATCTTTGAGAAACACTCAAAACCGGGAGGTCTCTGCACCAGTTGGAAGGTCGGGGAATATACGTTCGACGGCTGCCTCCACTGGCTCCTGGGATCGAACAACAGCAATCCGTTCTACAAATTATGGTCGGAGCTCATTGATATGGAATCAGTTGAATTTGTCAGCCACGAGGTGCGGGTTGACATCGAAGTGGAACACAGCACGGATAAATATGGCAGCAGGGTATTTCATCTTTATACCGATTTGTCGCGGCTGGAGAATTACATGGTGGACATCGCACCTGAAGATGCTGTCCGGATTAAAAAGCTGATCCGTTCAATGCGCAGGATCCAGCGCTACGAGATGCCTCCGGAGATAAAAACCTTGCCGGCTTTTTATTCAATGAAGCAAAAGATCGGCATGATAAAGCATCTCCCGCTGCTGTTTTTCATGCTCAGGAACCGGTATGTAACGAATTTTTCCTTTGCTGAAAAACTCAGGAACCCATTTCTCAGGGAAGCATTCCGTATGATCTATGATGGCGAGGAATTTCCTCTAATTATTATCACGATCCCCCTGGCGTTTTCCGACCTGAAAGGGACCGGTTATCCCGTGGGCGGCTCCCTCCGTTTTTCGAAAAGGATCGAAGAAAAGTACCTGTCACTGGGGGGGAAGACCCATTATAATTCAGGCGTCAAAGAGATCCTGGTAAAAAATGACAGCGCAACAGGAATTCTTCTGGAAGACGGCCGGGAGATCGCATCGGATATTACTGTTTCTGCCGCCGACTGGTATTTTACCGTATTCAAGGCCCTGAAAGGTAATTTCACGAATAAGAAAATACTGGATCTCCGCGATGGGAAAAGCTTTCAGGTCTATTATTCAGTGATAAATGTGTCACTTGGAATTTCCCGGCCGCTCAGCGACCTACCGCATTTCTCAAGGTTTCCCATCCCAAAGGAACTCGTATCGCCCGATGGCACTATCTATACCAGGATGGAGTTACACGTTTATAATTATGACCCCACCCTGGCCCCGGCAGGAAAGACCTGCGTATCGGTCAGCTTTTATACACGGAAAGGCGAATTCTGGATAGATCTTTACAGGAACGATCGTCAAAAATACGAAAAGGCCAAAAGTGAGTTTGCCGAAGAGGTGATCGATATCCTCGAATGGAAAACAGGAAGGATAAAAGAATTTGTTGAGGTGATCGATGTTCTTACGCCGGCGACCTTCCACCGCTATACAAATAATTGGAAAGGCAGCACGCAAGGGTGGCTGCCGGGAAAGAACATCATGGCTTCTTCACCGGTCGGATTTGAATTACCGGGTTTGAAGAACTTTTTTTATACCAGCCACTGGTCGTTTCCCGGCGGGGGACTACCGGTAGCGATCAAGACAGCCCGTGACCTGGCACAGGTAATCTCCCGGAAGTACCATAAAATCAAGTGATTTAGTCTACTGACCTCTCCCCCGGGAAGGTATATCATAAGTCATGATTTTTTATACTATGATTCTCCTCCTTAATGGTTAAAAGCAATCCTGACTTCTTACGACGACCGGTTCTGGATAAATCCCAGGAAATTATCTTTGTGAATGATATTTATTTCAGCACCGGGATATGCAGTTATAAATGCCGTCGTACCCCTGACTTTGCCGGTCTCCTTCCATTTAAACTCAAATGCGTGAAGTTTACCGTCATATTCTTCAATATAATCGATCTCTTGCTGCCGGTTTGTACGCCAGAAATATACGTTTCGAAAAAGTCTGTGGTATTCATTATTTTTTAATCGCTCTGATATCATCAAATTCTCCCACAATGCTCCTGTATCATTACGTAATAACAAGTGACTGAACTGGTTGATGACAGCATTCCTGATGCCATTGTCATAAAAATAAATTTTCTTCGATCGTTTGAGTTCACTCCTCAGGTTGCCCGAAAAAGAAGTCAAACGGAAAATGATAAAGGCCTCTTCTAACAGATAGATATACCTTTCAACGGTTTCCTTATCGGCTTGAACAAGAATAGCCAATTCCCGGTTTGAAACCTGGTTCCCCAGCTGAAAGGCCAGTGCTTTAACCAATTTTTCCAATATTTCAGGTCTCCTGACTTCCCTGAGCGCAAAAACATCCTTATATAAATAATCTGAAATTAATTCAGACAGAACTTCTTTTTCACTACCGGCACGATTGATCACCTCCGGGTAAGAACCATATATCATACGGGTTTCCAACGATCGGACCAGCTCAAGTTTATTCTTATAATCAGCCAGTTCTTCCAATGATATTGGGTAAAGTTTAAACGTCCACTTTCTTCCTGTAAGGGATTCTTTTATCTTATCCGTGAGTTCAAAAGAGCTTGAACCTGTTGCAGCCAATTGTGTATCAGGGCAATTGTCGTGTATGATCTTCAATGTTAATCCTGAATTTTCAAGTCTTTGGGCTTCATCAATAATCACAAGCATCTCCGGCTGGAAAAGTTCTTTTGCCCGTGAAGAGTTGATGCCGTTCAAAAGCGCCCTGTCTTCCGGATTGTCAGCATTTAACCACAGGCTTTTACCCCCGTGGTTTTGTTGAATGCTGCTCATCAGTGTGGTTTTGCCAACCTGCCTCGGGCCAAGTAAAAGGATTGTTTTACCTGTAAATAATCTGCCGGTAATCAGCTCTTCCAGTTTTCTTTTTATCATATTAGTGGTTATAACCGACAAATATACATATTTATGTCGGATTAAACCGATATTTTTACGGTAAATTTTAACCGCAGAGAACTCAGAGGAGGCACAGAGGATGCAGAGAAGGGAACTTACTAATCAGGCAAGGAGGCTTGAGGCAGAAAGAGAATCATTCAATCTCAATCTTATCAATCTCTTTCATAATCCTGTCTGTTTCGGTTAGAGCGACGATGATCTTCTATTTTTCGTAGTACCATTATATTGAGCCTACGATTTTTTAACCTCTCATCCCAACAACCACTTCCAAACAGGTATAACCTGAATAGTACATTCATTGAGCTTTATTATCTCTTCTTCGTCTTCTGTTATGATCAATCCGTTGGTAAGATCATATTGCTGCATAGCTTCCAACAAACCATTTATTTCCCTGCTTTTGGTGTCTGAATTTTCAATGGACTGGCAAACCTGAAAGGCATTTATTATCTTCCCGTTTTCCCGGATGATGAAATCACATTCCTGCTTGTTTTTGTGATAATAAATTTCGTGTCCCTTTCTTTTTAGTTGAAGAAAAACAACGTTCTCCAATTGCCGTCCGAAGTTGTCACTGAATTGAAAAGATACAGAATTCGCCAGTCCGGTATCGATGGAATATATTTTTTTTGGATTTGCAAGTTGTTTTTTTAAGGAGAAGTCAAATTTATTGATGGAGAATATCAAATATGCATTTTCAAAATAACTGATATATTCTTTTACCGAGATGGCATTTGACAAACCAAATACATTTTTCAAACCATTATAGCTGATCTCCTTTGAGATATTGCTTATCAGAAAATGAATCATCTCTGTGATTGTCTTGACATTTCTGATATTGTACCTTGCAATCACGTCTTTGTATATAATATTTTCATACAGGTTCTTAAGATACTGGAGATGGGATGTTTGTAGGAATTCCGGAAACCCCCCATTCAAAATATAATTTCTGAAAGCTTTTTTCAATTGGGTTGATTTTTCCGCAGAATAGAAATCGTTTTTTTCAAGTTGAATTCCTTTAAATCGCAAATATTCATTGAATGAAAATGGAAACAACTCGGTCTGAATATTTCTCCCTGTAAGATGGGTGCCGAGTTCTTTGCTTAGCATGGTAGCATTGGAACCGGTGATATATATTTTATTGCCCTCGTTATACAAGCGCCTTACAAATCTTTCCCATCCATCAACATTTTGAATTTCATTGAAATAGTATGTATTTTCGGGTTCGTACAATTCGTGAAAAGCTTCATTTAGTTTTTCAAAATCATCATTTGAAAAACCAACCAGGCGATTATCATCAAAATTGATACTATAGTTCTTCTCTGGGTTATTTTCCCTGATATGCTGAACCAGGGTGGATTTTCCACACCTCCTGATGCCTGAGACAATCTGAATAAAAGGATCATTATACCCGCCTTCTAAGGATATTGTCTTGTCCCGCTGAATGAAATTGATACTCTTAGTTACCTCATTCTGAGCAACAATTACTTTTTTTATTTCTTCTTTGTTCATTTTACTACTAATTAGCAATTAGCAAAATTAATAAATATCACTAATTAATAATTAGTAAAATAAATTAAGAGATTGAATTTTTTCTATTGATGATTTTTAAATCTCCGTGTCTTCTCTGAGTTCTCTGCGGTTTTTAAAATTTAACCACAGAGAACTCAGAGGAGGCACAGAGGAAGCGGAGAGGGAAGCTTACTTATTCAGGCAAGGAGGCTTGAAATGAATTGTGGATAGCTGATGAGGGCACTAATAGAAGCATGAATTTTGCCCTTTCGTCTAAATCGGCATCCCAAACGCGATAAAGAACCCATTGGTGCCTATTGAAGTAAAGGCATATTCAAGCCGGATGACAAGATCGTAGTAACTGACAAAATCGAGCCCTAATCCCCAGCTGAATAACATTTTGTTGTCATAAGGATTTCCGCTGGAAAATTTATTCGCCACATATCCGCAATCTCCGAAGGCATTCAGGTAAAAGGCGTACTGCAATGATTTGAACTTGGTTTTTTCCTGCCCCGGCTTTACTTTTCTCACATTTGGTTTTACCAGCTCGTATTTGACATTACTTCTGAAATAATACATCTGGTCACCTTTGAGCGTATAAAGATCATACCCCCGGATGAAATCCTTTTTGTAAGTCATATTCTGCTGGTAATAATAAGGATAGTTCTCCCCGGATGAATTGACCGCTTTGACCATCTCGGCAATATAAAACTTCCGGCTCACAGTCTGGTAGAAATGAAAATCAATTCCATAGTAAAATATATCCACATCCCTGGAAATAATGCCCAATCCTTGCTTATCGATAAAAACCCTTAATAAATTACCTTTTAGCGGATAAGAATGACTGTTCCTCGAATCATAATAATAATCAGCGTAAAGGCTCAGCGAAGTATTAGATTTCTTGTTACCGGCCAGGAAATTGGTATCAAGGCTGAACAGGGAGTCGGAGACCCTGACCCATTCCCCGCTTAGTTTTAGTGTGGAATAATTGTATAGCCCGGGCCTGAAAGTAAATGTAAGGTTGAACTTCACATCCTGCATGCTGTTGCTGGCATAAATCATCTCCCGTTTATTATCACGGGAGGCATATTCCACCGAATACATATTCTGGTAAACGGCACCTGTCCTCATTCCAACTTTCTGACCTTTACCGATCCATGGAATATAATATCCCAGACCGAATGAATAAGATTTGCCAAAAAAAAACGTTACCGAACCCTGGTGGCTCAGCCCCCAGAGGTTATTATGGCTGAAGAAGAGGCCCATACTTAAAGATGACCAATCCGGATCACGCAGCCATTCGTTAAAGTTGGGTTCATTCAGTTTTATTTCAGGAAACAACCACCAATAGTGGCGTTCATTGACATCAACGTGCAATTTGTAGTTGTTACCTTCAATTTTTTCAAGCGACAGATCGGTAGTCAGGAACAACTTGGTATTGATGATATTTTCCCTGCTATACCCCAGTCTTAACTTAAGTTCGCTTGAATCGCCCATGGCAAACCGTTTCCTTCTCAAATCCAACTTTCTGTCTTTCTCATAAGTCGCCAGGCTATCGCCGATTTTAAAATCCAGTTCCCTGGCAATGATCCGGTCTCTGGTGAGTTTATTCCCGGTAATGGTCACACCGGAAATTTTAATATAAGGGTAATCCATCGTGTAGGGCATGTGGACAGCGCCGTCCTTGTTTTGCGCCAGGAGGTGATTTGAGAAGCAGACAAGGGTGAAAAACATGATGATTACTCTTATTTTCATGAGTTTAATTTCTCATTAAAATGGATAAACAAATATACATTTAAAATGAAACAGGGTTTCCAACCCTCGGGTCTCCAACCCTCTTTTTTTGTACATTCGCCCCGTTATTCATGGAGAAACCATCATGATCATCACCCGTTACTGCTCGATCAACCCGGAACAGGTATCCGTTAATAAAACCATCCTGCTCAAAAACCCGGATTCAGATAAGAAAAACCTGCTGAAGACACTCTATCGCCATCTTTATATCCAATATCCCAAGTTTTTCAAAATGGATCCCCTGAGCAAGCTGGCATTCCTCTCTGCCGAGATCCTGCTGAGAGATATGAATGTGACCACCCGGTACCCTTCGGAAGAGATTGGCATGATCCTGCTAAATTCTACTTCTTCCCTTGAAACTGATGAGAAACACCAGGAAAGCATCAACGACCGCGGGAATTATTTCCCCAGCCCGTCGGTCTTTGTTTACACCCTCCCCAATATCATGGCCGGGGAAATTGCCATCAGGCATAAGATCAAAGGAGAAAATGCTGTTATTATCAGGGAAAAGCCGGATGTCCAGACTATTTTTCAGCTGGTCGATGAACTTTTTTCACGGAAGAGAGTTAGTTGTTGCATAGCCGGTTGGGTTGAATCTTACCACGACAGGCTGTCGTCGTGCCTGATGCTGATAGAAAATGAAGAAATGGCAAAAACATATATAGAACCAGAGGAAATCATTATCTTTGACCCCTCAAATATTGAACGAATCTTTAAAGAGGTTTTATTGGATGGAAGAACTGACGGAAAAGCTTAAAAAAGAGATTATTGAGGTTTTAAACCTTGAGGATATTAAACCTGAAGACATTGACGTGGATGCCCCTCTTTTCGGCGACGGGCTGGGACTGGATTCCATCGACGCACTGGAACTGATCGTTCTCCTCGAAAAAAATTATAGCATCAAGATCGAAGATCCTAAGGAAGGGCGTAAGATATTCACCTCAGTCCGCACCATGGCTAACTTCATCCTCGAGCACCAAAAAAAGTAAGCTGATGGCAGAAAGGGTTTTTGTCACCGGCATCGGGATCATCTGTGCCATCGGGAAAAACACCGGCGAAACCTTTGCATCCCTTCGGGCCACCCGATCAGGCATCAGCCATCTTTCTATCCTTGATTCTATCCACCGCGATACCCTCCCGGTGGGCGAGATCAAACTGACTAACAAGGAGCTGGGCGCCCTGGCCGGGATCAGCGACCCGGATATGTTCCCACGCACCGCCCTGCTGGGCCTCATCGCCGCCGGAGAAGCCGTTAAAAATGCAGGTATCGACCCAAAAGACAATAATTTCCGCACAGGGGTCATTTCTGCCAGCACCGTCGGAGGAATGGACAAGACCGAGATCAATTACCGGAACTACCACCTTGGAGCGCCTTATAACAATTTTGTCCTGACACATGACTGCGGCGACAGCACGGAAAAAATCGCCGTCCGCTTAGGCTTTCGCGATATGGTCAGCACCATCAGCACGGCATGTTCTTCATCAGCCAACTCAATCATGTTCGGTGCCAGGCTGATCCGCCATGGCCTGCTCGACCGTGTGCTTGCCGGCGGTACCGATGCCATGTCGAAATTTACCCTCAACGGGTTCCACACATTGATGATTCTCGACAAGCAGCCTTGCCGGCCGTTCGACAAGAACCGGATGGGGCTGAACCTTGGCGAAGGAGCCGCTTTCCTCGTCCTCGAATCGGAAAAAGCCCTTGACGGCAGGATCCCCTTATGTGAACTCAGCGGTTATGCCAATGCCAACGACGCTTACCACCAGACCGCCTCATCCCCCGACGGATTTGGACCTTACCTGTCGATGTCGCAGGCGCTGGATTCCGGCAGGCTGAAGCCTGCGGACATTCAATATATCAACGCCCACGGAACAGGAACTGATAACAATGACCTCACCGAAGGGATCGCGATTGAGAGAATATTCGGGCAGCATATTCCGCTGGTTTCATCAACCAAACCATTTACCGGACATACACTAGGCGCTGCAGCGGCCGTCGAAGCAGTAATCTCCATCCTTTCCATCAAAAATCAGATGGTATTTCCCAACCTGAACTTCCACGAAAAAATGGATGAATTGCATTTTGAGCCTTTGAAAGAGATGATTACAGGAAAGAACCTCCGGCACGTACTCAGCAACTCTTTCGGTTTCGGCGGCAACGATTCAACACTCATATTCTCAGCTTGTTGATATGGAAGCATTCATCCGGGGCATAGGAAATATCTCACCACAGCCAACGTTCGACAACAGCGCTTTCCTGGAAGATGTCCGTGAATACAACACGGCCAGGCTGCAATCAATAGAACCCGATTATAAAAATTACATCAAACCGATCCAGTTGCGCCGAATGAGCCGGTTGCTCAAGATGGGCGTCACGGCCGCCGGTATGTGCCTTCATGACGCTGAAGTGGAACAACCCGATGCGATCATCACCGGCACCGGCCTGGGCATGATGGAAGAGACTGAAAAATTCCTGAACGGAATCCTTGACAATGGCGAGAAACTGCTCAACCCGACCGCTTTTATCCAATCGACCCATAATACTGTCGGTGCCCATATTGCCGTAATGCTTGGTTGTAACAAGTATAACCTGACTTATGTGCACGGCCCCGTTTCACTGGAAAATGCACTGCTCGACAGCCTGATGTGTCTTTCCGAAAGGCCCTCCGACAAGGTGCTTCTCGGAGGTATCGAAGAAATGACCGAGGCGCATTTCATTATCACCGACAGCATGGGATTCTGGAAAAAAGGCCCAATCAGCAACCTTGACCTGCTTAAAAATAAAACACCCGGCACCATTGCCGGCGAAGGAGCATCTTTTTTCCTGCTGTCCAGGGAGGAAAGTCCCCAAAACTACGGCCAAATCCGTGGATTATCCACGCGGTTTAACCCGGAGAATCAAACTATTGCAGTGAATCATATCGAAGATTTCCTCGCTGCCCACAAACTGAACATAGCCGACATCGACCTGGTCATCCTCGGTCTGAACGGCGATCCGGCATCAGATGCCATCTATGAGCCTGTTACCGGTTATTTTGAAGGAAAATCAACCATGACTTGGTATAAACATCTTTGCGGCGAGCATTACCTGGCATCGTCCTTCGCCCTTTGGTTGGGCGCCCGTATCTTGAAAAACCAGAAAATCCCTGGCATTATAAGGCTGAATGAGACTCCAAAACCCGGCAAGATCAGAAATATCATGATTTATAACCACTATAAAAATATCTACCACTCCCTCATCCTGGTCTCATCATGTTAAACTTACGCTCTGCAAGCATTTTGATTATCATTCTTGCAGCCGTGGTAATACTGCTGATGATCTTTCAACCTCATCTCTGGTGGATCTTCTTGCTCTTAACAGTTGTCTATTTGCTAATGCTCATTGCAGGCTCATTCAATATAGGTTCCAACTTTTATTTGAGGGCATTATGCAGAGGAACGAAACCTGAAAAAGTTCTGGCGCTGACTTTCGACGATGGCCCGGATGAGATTATAACGCCAAAGGTTCTGGCCATCCTGGAAAAGAATAATATCCCGGCGACTTTTTTTATCATCGGGAAGAAAGCGGAAAAACAGGTTGATATGATACAGCTGATCATGACCAAAGGGCATCTGATAAGTCTGCATTCTTACGACCATGCTTTCTTTTTCGATCTTTATCTGAGAGGAAAGATGGAACAGGATTTGCTGAAGACAGAAGAGATTATAATGAAAGCAACAGGTAAAAAGCCATTATTGTTCAGGCCACCATATGGGGTTACCAATCCAACCCTGGCGAAAGTTGTGAAGAAACTTGGATATAAGGTTATCGGTTGGTCGGTAAGGAGTTTTGACACGGCCATAAAGGATGCTGAAAAAATTGCAGGACGTGTAATTGGAAAACTCCATCCCGGCGCTGTAATCCTGATGCATGACACGCAAAATATTACACCGGAGGCGCTGGAAAAAGTTATTATAATGGCAAAAGAAGAAGGCTACCGGTTCGTTGGGCTTGATGAAATGTTTGGTGTTGAAGCTTATAAAAATTAAAAGATGCGATTACTTGTATTCTTTATTTCGTTGATATTTCTGTTGCCGCAGCAAGGCGGAAAGCACCGGCTGGTGGTCACCGTCACAGGTCTGAAACCGCTGAAAGGCGATCTTTATATCAGCCTTCACCAGCGGCCGGAATATTTTCAATTTGCCGACAGTGCTTTGATGAAAACAAAAATCGGCGTGAATGCTGAAACGGAAACCGTTTTCTTCGACAAAGTCCCTGAAGGTCGTTATGCGATTGCCATCTACCATGATGAGAACCTGAACGGGATGATGGATGCCAACGAGATCGGCATACCGAGGGAAGGCTACGGGTTTTCGAACAATCCGAAAGTTCCCGGAAAGCCGAAGTTTGAGCAGGCAGCTTTTGATTTAAGCCGTAACGATACTATCGTGATTAAAATGATTTATCATCCTGCTCCAAATCAAAGGAAAGATTCTGAAAATAAGTAAGATTAATTATTGGAATAACTCAGGAAACTAAAAAAAATAATAAAAGCCACAAAAACACAAAAACACTAAATCTCACAAAAATGGCAATCAGTATAACAACTTCCGTGCAATATCGTGTTTTGGTGCTTTGGTGGCAAAAAAAATTTATAAAATCGTTAACTGCTTTTTTAATATTTCTTTTATTTGATTTACCTCTGACTTTATTTTCACAAGAGGTCAAAGAAACACCCGTAAAAGACCCTTCAAAAGTTATAGAGCAAATAAACCTAACATCTTCAAAAACCAATACGTTAACGGCTGATTTCACCCAGGTAAAAGAAATGAGCTTCCTGGAGGAAAAAGTAGTCTCGTCCGGTAAGTTTTATTTCAAAAAAGACAAGCAATTGAGGTGGGAATATACCGAGCCGTTTACCTATGCTATAATTTTGAACTACGACAGGTTACGTATTATCGATGAGGGAAGGAGCAAGGATTTCGAAGCCGGATCGAACCGTATGTTTTTGGAGATCAGCGATGTGATGACCGGCATGGTGAACGGTACCTTGCTTAATAGTTCCCAATTCACCACGACCTGGTCCGAAGCAACCGGACACTACCTGGCTGAACTAATTCCCATCGGAACCACCATGAAGGATTACCTGATGCGCATCGAGCTGAAGGTAAGCAAGCTGGATTTTACGGTCGAAGAACTGAAGATGTTTGAACGGTCGGGCGATTTCACCCAGATCACTTTCCGCAATAAAAAGCTGAATGAAACTATCCCTGCTGAGATATTTCGCCTGGATTAGCCTCGTCTTAATGGCTTCAGTTTCCTGCCGTTCATCAAGGATTTATTTATCAGGTGATCAAACGGGCAGGTTCAGTGAATCAATTTTTACCGGTTCTTTTGAAAAAATAACCCTTAAGGCAAAGGTGATTTACCAGGAAAGAGAACTGACGGGGCTTTTGTTGATAAAAAATGCATGGGACGGGAATTATAAAATCGCCTTTTTCAATGAGTTAGGCATGACTTACGTTGAAGGGACTCTTGAGAACTCATCAAAACGTAAAAAGCTCGTAGTTAAGAACATCGCTCTCAACCTCGACCATAAAATATTTATAAAAAATTTAGAGAGAAGCCTACAGATGGTTTTTACAGACAAAACAAATCCCAGCTTCCCAGCTTCCCAGCTTCCGGCTAAAGATGAAAACATCCTGATGGTAAAATTACGCAGTGGGTTTATTTTGGAATTAAAAACCAAATAATATACGAAACAAGGGTACTCGATATATGATACTCGAATTAAGCAACAAATGACTACTTTATGACCACTTTATAACAACCCAATGACTACCCAATGACCACTAACCAATGACAGATCTCTTCTTCATAGCTCGGCTGACTGCCAGCGAAAGCTCTTTCAGCGCCCAAATCACTTTTAATCCGGCCCACCCGGTCTTCTCCGGCCACTTCCCGGGAAAACCCATCGTCCCGGGCGTAGTACTTGTTGAAATTTCGGCAGCAGTTGCCTCTCAGCTCACAGGCAAGGACCTGACCGTGAAAGAGGCCTCGGTGATCAAGTTCCTGCAAGTGATTGACCCTTTGCAGCATCCATTAATCGCGACAGATGGCTCGATCTTTGAAGAGGGTGATGGCAGGTTTAAAGTTGACATGAGTTTCTCTGCCGGTGGAATAATTTTCGCGAAACTCAGGGGAATCAGGCTTCAACCGTAAAAAGATAACCTGGATAAAGTCAATTTTAATTAAATTTGTCCGCGTTAACCTAAAGTTGAATCATTAAATATATGAAAACTATGAAAAAACTAATCTTCTCCGGCATTGTATTATTTGCCGCCGTTTTAGCTATAATAGCCTTTACTTATCCGGCCGGAAATCCTTCCACGGATCGCGTTAATCCGCAGGAAAAAGTTGCACCGGCATTTCCCGAAAATGTGGCCAAGGTGCTGGAAACATCATGTTTCGATTGTCATAGCGATGCCTCTTCCAACGCCAAAGCCAGGATGAAGGTTAACTTCTCTAAATGGAATGATATGTCGGATGCAAAAAAAGTTGGAAAAATGCAAGACATCAAAGATATGGTTACTAAAGGCGACATGCCCCCAAAGAAATATGTGAACAACTACCCTGACCGCGCCCCGGGACAAGAACAGAAAGACATTATCAGCAAATGGGTTACTGAAGAATCAGCCAAGCTCATGAACAATTAAGCCATCAAACCGACCATTTAACCTATTAAACTATGAAGAAAGCCTGGATCATCATCATAGCTGCGGTCATCTTTATTTTTATCGTTATCCAGTTCTTTCCGCCTGCAAAGAACGACAACCTGATAAATCCACAAAACGATATCGTTTTTAAACTGGAAATACCGACAGCTGTTAAGAAAAAAATCGTGAATGCCTGCTATGACTGTCATTCCAATAAGACTGTCTATCCTTTTTATAACAATATTGCCCCTGTTTCCTGGTTGATGGCAAAACATATACGTGTAGGAAAAGAACACCTGAACTTTTCAGAATGGGCAAATTACGACCGGAAAGAACAGATCAAACTCCTGACTAAAATCTGCGATGAGATCACAGCCGGTGAAATGCCGGTAAAAGGCTATGTTTTCATGCACAGCAAGGCTATAATAAACGAAAAAGAGCTCGAAGAGATCTGCCAGTGGACCGAACAAGCGTCCGAGCAGGTGATGGGCAAAAAAGAATAATTATACCAGCCTCCCGGCGTTTTAATTATGCCTGACCCGATCCTATATCAGAACTTTAAAACGCCGGGATGCTGTGTCATCATCCCGACCTATAATAATGCCCGGTCCCTCGAAACAATTATACGGGGAATCCTGGCATTCACCGATCAGGTTATAGTGGTGAATGATGGCTCGACTGATAAAACCCGCCAAATTTTATTGAATTACCCCAGCCTTTTCACCATTCATCTTAAAAAAAACAAAGGCAAAGGCTTTGCTATTCGCCAGGGTTTCAAAGAAGCACTGAAACAGGGTTTCAGTTATGCCATCACCATCGACTCGGACGGTCAGCACCTTCCTGAAGATCTTGCGAAGTTCATTGAAAAGATAGAGAAAGAGCCGGGAGTATTGATCATAGGTTCCCGCAACCTTGAACAGGCTGGAATTCCAGGCGGTACTACTTTTGGCAACCGTTTTTCCAACTTCTGGACCTGGGTGGAAACAGGCTTCAGACTTCCGGATACCCAGTCGGGATACCGTCTTTATCCAGTGAAGCGCCTCGAAAAAACCCACTTCCTGACCAACCGTTTTGAGTTCGAGATCGAAGTGCTGGTCAGATCGGCGTGGAAAGGTATTTCAATCACTTCCGTGCCTGTCAGCGTGATATATCCTCCAAAAAAAGAACGGGTATCCCATTTCCGTCCGTTTACCGATTTTGCCCGGATAAGCCTGCTGAATACGTGCCTTGTCATCCTCGCCCTGCTTTTCTTCCGGCCGAGGATGATGATCAGGAGAATGAGCCGGGATGGATTCAGAGAACTGATCAGGAAGCACCTCGTCAGCCCGGAAGAATCGAACTTTAAAAAATCGGCATCCATTGCTTTAGGCGTTTTTATGGGCATCGCGCCGGTGTGGGGCTGGCAGATGGCCATCGCCCTGGCATTGGCCATCATGCTGAAGCTGAATAAAGCCATCACTTTGGTGGCTGCCAACATCAGCATTCCACCGTTGATCCCTTTTATCCTCTTTGCGAGCTATTTAACGGGAGGCCTGGTTTTTAACAATAACCAGGACATTAATTTCGAATCAGGGATTACCTTTGAATTCGTAAAGAAAAACTTTTTGCAATATATCGTTGGCGCTTTGGTTTTCGGCGCGGCCGTCGGCATCCTGGCCGGGCTTATAACCTGGCTGGTGCTTACGGTCTTCAGGCGAAAACAAAAACCTGTGTGAGCCAACCTAGATAAATAAAATTAATTCAGTATATAAACCTGTCATCCGGGAGAACATGAACCTCTTTTTCACCATCATATATGACTTCTTCACCCGACGGAGGCTGGTCTTCTTCCTGTTCCTGGGGCTGACCCTGACAGTCATAATATGGTTTGCATTGCGGTTGAAAATAGCGGAAGATATTTCCAAGGTCCTGCCGCATAATGAAAAAGTTGATCAGTACCTTGAGGTTGTCAACCAATCAGCTTTCGCAGATGAACTGGTTATCTTCATCGGTCCTGCCGATACTGCGGTTAATATTCCTCCGGAAGATCTGATCTCTTTTGCCGGTGAACTGGCCGACTCGGTACGGTCCGCCCTGATGCCCGGCCTGGTGAGCAACCTGCGTGAACGGGTCGACGATGCCTCAGTCCAGGGGATTTATAAAGAATTCCATCAACACCTTCCCATTTTCCTGGATGACCATGACTACCTCCTGCTCGATTCCCTGACCACAACACCTTCCATTGATCATGCTGTACGTTCTGCTTACAAAAACCTGGTCTCCCCGGCCGGGATGGTAACAAGGGACATTTTACTTAACGATCCGCTTGGCTTTACCGGTATCGCCTTAAAAAAACTGGAATCTTTCAAACTTGATGAAAGTTACCGTACCCTGGACGGTTATATTTTTTCCGGCGACCTGAAATACCTTGTGATGTTCCTCACACCTGCGCAGAAATCGACCGAAACCAATAAAAATGGAGTCCTCCTGAAAAAACTTGGCAGTATTTTTCAAATAATTAACCAACATAATCACGAAAAGATTAAAGCCGGCTATTTCGGCACCTTAGCTGTTTCAGTGGCCAATGCCGGCCAGCTCAAACGCGATATCATACTAACCATGAGCCTGGCCGTCGTCCTGTTGATCCTGTTCATCGGTTTCTATTTCGGCCACTTCAGGGTGATCCCAGCTATCGTTGTCACGACCCTGATGAGCGCCGGCATCTCGGTAGCGGCGCTGTCGCTGATGAACCGGGAAATATCGGCCATCTCCCTTGGATTTGGCGCAGTCTTGCTGGGTATTGCAATTGCCTATACCATTCATTACCTGAACCATCTCAGGGAAATGAAGGAACCACGAAATGTGCTGAAAGAGATCGCCCTGCCTATTGTGATGAGTAGCATCATCTCGTCCGGGGATTTCTTCACCCTGCTGCTGGTACGGTCGGAAGCCGTTCGTGACCTCGGGTTGTTCGCCGGTTTCAGCATTCTGGCCGCAGGTCTGCTAACCCTGATCTTCCTGCCTCATCTTACAAAAAAAATAAAATGGGAACGGACCAGCGAAAACCTGGTGAACCGGTCTATCCTGAAACTGGCCGCCTATCCTATCGAAAAACATCGCCTGGTGACCATCATCATCCTGCTGCTGACCGTTGTATTCTTTTTCACTTCCCGCCGGGTTTCTTTTGAAAGTGACCTGACCGGGATGAGTTATATGCCGCAGGAGATTCAAAACGCGGAAGCCACCCTTGAAAAAATCAGCCAGTACACGTTACGGTCGGTATTTGTTGTTACGCGGGGAGAAAACCTGGATGAAGCGCTGTCTCATACTTCAAAGTTCCTCGAACGGGTAAAACAGTTGAAAGACCGGGGGCTTGTCAAAAAATTCGCTTCCGTCACTTCTCTCGCAGTGCCCGCCAATGTTCAGCAAACCCGGATTACACGCTGGAATGATTACTGGACACCGGAAAAGAAAGCTATGCTGAGAGAAAGGCTGACGCAGGCTGCCGTTCAAAATGGCTTTAAAGTATCAGGATTTGAAGGCTTTTTTTATTGGCTTGATAAAGATTTTATACCAGCCGGTCCGGATGAGTTGCCCGGCCTGACCAGACTGTTTCTCGATCCCTATATTTCCGAAGGGCAACAAATGGCTACAGTCACTACGGTCCTTAAAGTCCGGCAGGAGGACAAGCCCCTTATTTATGAGGCGCTTAAAGGAGAAGAAGCCTCTTTTATATTCGACAAGCAGTTCCTGACGAGTACCTTCATGGATATTTTGAATGAAGACTTCAATAAGCTGGTGATCGTATCCCTGCTGATCGTTTTCTTTGTTTTGCTGATCTCATACGGCCGGATCGAACTGGCACTGATCACCTTCATTCCCATGTTCATCAGCTGGATCTGGACCTTGGGGATAATGGGGCTATTCGGCATGAAGCTCAACATCTTCAACCTGATCATCACTTCTTTTGTCTTTGGCCTTGGTGTCGATTATGCTATTTTTTCCATCCAGGGGATGCTTCAAAAGTATAAGTATGGTCATGCTGACACGAATTCCTACCGCACTTCGGTGCTGATGGATGCTACTACCACGCTGATCGGTCTCGGGGTGCTGGTCCTGGCAGTGCACCCCGCGCTCAGAACGATGGCATACGCGGCCATTATCGGCATTGTCTCGGTATGGTTTGTCACATGGAGCCTGGAACCAATCCTGTTTAAATGGCTGGTTTACCTGGAAGAAAGCAAAAGACCGGTGCCGGTAACCCTGAAGGATTTCCTTTTTGCCATTCTATCCCTGACCATCTTTGTTACAACCAGTATTTTAATCATGATATTCGGCCTTGTCTTTTTCAAAATTTTTCGTTTGAAAAACAAGCAAATTAAAGACTGGTTTCATTACGGATTGATGATCTCATCCCGGTTCCTGATCTACGCGAATTTTCTATCGCCGAAACAAATAATCAAGCCTGAAGGTGAGGATTTTAAGAAACCTGCCATGCTGATTGCCAATCACCAATCGCATATCGACATTGCGCTGATCCTGATGCTTCATCCAAGGCTGCTGGTACTGACCAACGACCGGGTCCAGCAAAGCAGGCTGTATGGGTCATTGGTCAAAATGGCAGAGTTTTTCGCGATCTCAGACGGGATGGAGTCCCTTACCGGGAAACTCCGGAAGAATGTCGCGGAGGGTTACTCAATCCTCATCTTCCCTGAAGGAACCCGCTCCCCTGATACACATTTACAGCGTTTCCACAAAGGGGCCTTTTACCTGGCCCAGGAGCTGGGTATCGATATTTTGCCGGTGATCATCCACGGGTCAGGGCCTGTCATGACCAAAGGGGAGTATTTTCTGAAGGCGGGCAGTGCCATAATAAAATTTCTGCCACGGATAAGACCTGATGATAAGCGGTTTGGCGAAAGCCTGCTGGAAAGGTCCAGGGCAATCCGCCATTATATGTCGGCTGAATACCATAAAGTCGCTGAAACAGCAGAAAATCCGGCCTATTTCAGGGAAAAACTGATCAAGAACTATCTTTACAAAGGACCCATTCTCGAATGGTATCTCAAGGTGAAAATACGCCTTGAAAAGAATTATGAAATGTTCCACCTTCATTTACCAAAAGAAGGACATATTACCGATATAGGCTGCGGGTATGGTTTCATGGATTATATGCTGAGCTTTCTGTCGGAAGGAAGAAGGATTACGGGCATTGATTATGACCGGGAAAAAATTGAGGTAGCCAATAACTGTCCTGCGAAAAATGAACGGCTGAGATTTATTTGCGGAGATGCGCTCGAGATGGCTATTCCAAAAAGCAGGGCTTTCATACTGGCAGATGTGCTTCACTATTTCCCGGAAGAAGAGCAGGAAAAGCTGATTATTCGTTGCATCGAAAACCTGGATGGAAATGGCATCCTGATCATCCGTGATGCCGACTGTCAGATGGGCCGGAAACACGCCGGCACCCGCTTATCGGAATTTTTCAGCACGCGGATAGACTTTAACCAGACACACGAAGACAGGAACAAACTGTATTTCACCAGCAGGGCAAAAATATCGGAAATCCTTTCCCGTTATGATTTGGACGTGGAGGTGATTGATGAAACGAAAATGACATCGAATATTGTGTTTATCGGGAGGAAGAAATGAACTTTGACTTTATTATTATCGGTAGTGGTATCGGCGGGTTGGTCAGCGGGATCATCCTGGCCAAGGAAGGGTATTCGGTCTGTATTCTTGAAAAGAACCACCAGGCCGGTGGCAATCTTCAGACCTTCAAACGCGATGGATATAAGTTCAGTACCGGGTTGCATTATATCGGCAGCATGGATGAGGGGCAAACCCTGCATCGTTTCTTCAAATATCTCGGTATCATCCGGGACCTGAAATTAAAAAAACTGGATATAGAGGGTTACGACCGGATCGTATTCGGAGATGAGGAAACATATTATAACCTTGCCCAGGGGTGGGACCATTTTAAGGATTCATTGACAGGGCAATTCCCGGAAGAGAAAGCAGCCATCGATGGATATGTTGCGACTGTCCAGGAATCTATCAGGAGCATTCCCCTTTATGACCTGGAAAATGCAGATTCTTTCAATCTCGAGCTATCCCGGTTAAATCGCTGTACGATGTCGTATCTTAAAAGCATCACACAGAATCATCGGTTACAGCATGTGCTGGCAGGCGCCAACAGTGTTTACCACGGCGCTGCCCGCCGGACTCCGCTCTATATGCACTCCTGCATACGCAATTCTTTTGTAAGCAGCGCCTGGAAAGTCTCAGGCGGAAGCGATCACCTTACGGACGTCCTGCTCCAGGCCTTTTCAGCCGCAGGCGGGACGATTGTTACTGATGCGCCCGTCACCGGTTTTTCCATGGATAATAATCACATTGACAGCGTTATTTTAAAAGATGGAAGAATATACTATGGCAGGCAATTTATTTCCAACATGCACCCAGCCGCGACCCTGCAACTGACCGGGCTGGAAAAGATCCGCACTGGCTATCGCAAGCGTATTGAAAGCCTTGAAAACACAGCAGGATTTTTCACCCTTTATCTTGTTTTTAAAGAAGACTTTTTCCCCTATCTGAATTACAATCTCTTCCAATATTATCATGACGATTATTTTAATGATGAGCTGCCTGAAGAACGCTGGCCGCATTCATACGTGATCTACATCCCTTTTTATGATGAAGACCAGAAGTTTACCCGGACAGCAAGCATAATTTCGTTCATGAAGAATGATGAATGCCGCAAATGGGATGGGTTGGCACCGGATCAAAGGGGGCAGGATTATTATGATTTCAGGGAAAGGAAGGCAGAAAAACTGCTGGATGCAGTTGAAAAACGATATCCGGGCATAAGAAGCGGGATCGAAAAATATTACGTTTCCACTCCTCTTACTTTCAAAGATTTTACCGGCACCCCCGAAGGAAGCGGGTATGGCATCCTGAAAGATTGTGAAAACCCGGCCAGGTCGATTGTATTGCCTCAGACAAAAATCCCCAACCTTTATTTTACAGGTCAAAACCTGAATATTCATGGTATCCTGGGAACAATAACTTCCGCTTTTATAACCTGTTCTGAATTCATCGGCTTTAAAAACCTGGTCAGAAAGATCATCCATGCTTAAAAGAAGATTTATAAGGATACTTCTTTACCTGCTGGCAGGATTATTGGCTATTATACTGGCATTTTATCTTTATTACCGGATATCTACAAATGTAACAGAACCTGAAATTTCCAATGCACAGAAGTCTTCTATGGAGCGGATCAGTGCCGGTCCGGATGAGTTTGCCTGCGAACATGGCTGGCTTCGGAAAGCCCGTGAAGGGTGGTGGGAGATGTACCTTGAGGGTAGCCCGTATGAGATCGGCTATGCCCATGGCCTGCTGACAAAGGAGTTGATGAAAGAACAGGAAAGGGCATTTTTAGGCCGGCTGGAGGAACTCGTCCCTACAAAATTTTACCAGGAATTCATGCTGGGATTCGTCAGGTTTTTTAACAGGGACCTGGATGAATATGTACTTCCGGAATTTCAGCAGGAAATATTTGGTATTTCACGATTTGCCTCGCCCGATTTTGATTTTATGGGCCCGGCCTACGCTCGTATGCTCAACTACCATGCAGCCCACGACATAGGTCATGCCGTCCAGAACATGAACCTGTTAGCCTGCACCGCCTTTGGCGCCTGGGACGCTCATTCGGCCGATAGCAGCCTCATCCTGGGCAGGAACTTCGATTTCTACATAAACGATGAGTTTGCTAAAGATAAGATCCTGTGTTTCATCCGGCCTGACAGTGGATACAGCCTTGCTATGGTTACCTGGGCAGGGTTCGCAGGCGTGGTTTCCGGGATGAATGAAAAAGGGCTGACGGTGACGCTGAATTCGGCCAAATCATCCATCCCATACAGTGCTAAAACCCCGGTTTCGCTGCTGGCCAGGGAAATCCTGCAGTATGCCTCCAATATTGCGGAAGCCTATGCTATAGCTCAAAAAAGGCAGATTTTTGTGGCAGAATCTTTCCTTATCGGATCGGCGGCAGACCATAAAGCCGTGGTCATCGAAAAATCTCCGGAAAAGATTGCCCTCTTTGATCCTGACACGAATTTTCTCATCGTAACCAATCATTTTCAGTCGGACACTTTCCTCACCGATCCCCTGAATGTTGAAAACATGGCAAATGAGACTTCGGTTTACCGTTACAAGCGTGTGAATGAGCTGCTTTCATCAAACCCGCCGGTTGATCCAACCATTGCTGCCAGGATATTAAGAGATTATAAGGGCCTTAATAATAAAGACATCGGCCTGGCGAACGAGAAGGCCGTCAACCAGTTCATTGCCCATCATTCTATCATCTTTAAACCGGAAGAAAAAATGCTTTGGATCGCAGGGCCGCCCTACCAGTCAGGTGAATATTGGTGCTATGACCTGGATTCAATCTTTTATCATGATACGGGATATATCCAGAATCCTCTGCGGAACTCTGCGAAACTTATTAGCAATCATAACACAACTACAATCCCCGACGACAGCCTCCTATCTTCTAAAACTTACCAATGCCTGTTAAAATACAGATCCCTCAGCCACAAGATAGAACAGGGAGAATACCGTGAAGGCGATACCGACTCGCTGGTGCTGTATAATCCGGAGTATTTCCAAACCTACCGCATCCTCGGGAATTATTTCAACGGCCAGGGAAATGGTCAGAAAGCTACTGAATATTACAGGGAGGCATTGGAAAAAGAGGCGCCTTCGGCGGCGGATCGGAAGCTTGGGAGGTAGGGAGAAGTCGGCAGTTGACAGTTGGCAGTTGGACAGTCAGCAAATGAAAAATCGTCCATCGTCCATGCGAACATCCTCAATGAATTTCGGATTTTATTACCTTTATCCGCGTAAATCCGTAACATCCGTGTCATCCGTGTGCCATTAAAAAACCTGCAATGCTCCCACCAATCGAAACAAAACCCTCAGCCGAAATCAAAACCTTCCAGGAAGAAAAACTTAAGGAGCAACTCATCTATCTCCAGGAAAAATCCGGTTTTTACCAGGAGATGTTCCGCAAGAACCACATCGACATCTCCAAAATCCAACACCTTGAAGATCTGCAGCATATTCCGGTTACCACCAAAGATGACCTCCAGCAGCAAAATGAAGCCTTCATCTGCGTGCCACGAAATAAGATCATCGATTATATCACCACTTCCGGTACCCTTGGCGATCCGGTCACTTTTTCAATGACCGACCGCGACCTCGACCGCCTGGCTTATAACGAAAGCATCTCCTTTGCCATCGCCGATGGCAACGAAAATGACACCTACCAGCTCATGACTACCATCGACCGCAGGTTTATGGCAGGATTGGCTTATTTCCTTGGGGTAAGAAAGCTCGGTGCGGGCATCATCCGCGTTGGTAACGGGATGCCGGAGCTGCAATGGGATACCATCCGCCGTTTTAAGCCCAATGCATTCATCACCGTTCCTTCATTCATCCTGAGACTCATTGAATATGCCGAAGAGCATGGGATTGCTTACCGCTCCTCCAGCATCCGCAAAGCCATTTGTATCGGCGAGCCCCTGCGTAATCCCGACTTTTCCCTCACCACGCTCTGTAGTAAGATCAGGGAAAAGTGGGACATCCATCTATATTCGACTTACGCCTCCACGGAAATGTGCACGGCCTTCACCGAATGCCGCTATGGCGCAGGCGGGCATCATCACCCCGAACTGATCATCGTGGAATTCCTGGATGAAAATGATCAGCCCGTTAAAGAAGATGAGGCCGGGGAAGTCACCGTAACGACACTCGGCGTGGAAGGCATGCCGCTACTCCGTTTTAAAACCGGCGATGTCTGTTATCATTACCAGGAGCCCTGCCGTTGCGGCCGGACCACCATGCGTTTAGGCCCCGTGCTGGGCAGAAAACAACAAATGATCAAATACAAGGGCACAACCCTATACCCACCGGTACTTTATGACATCCTCGATAACACGGAAAGCATTGTAAATTATTATGTTGAAGTTTATACCAATGCGATCGGCACCGATCAAATCCTGATCCATATCGGGAGTCACCAGATTACTGAAAACCTGGAAAAAGAAATTAAGGATCACTTCAGGGCAAAACTCAGGGTTGCCCCACAGATCAATTTTGAACCGGTAGACCAGATTGAGAAAACACTACATCCTGAAGGGGGCAGAAAGTCAGTCAAGTTCATCGATAAAAGAAATAATCACAAATAACACAAGCCAATTACCTTTTATCTTAATTTTCGTACTTTTGGCTCCTGTAAGCAGCTTAGCCAAAATAAACCTTTCATACTATCATGGCATCAATCCAACCTTTGATAAAGAAGTATGCTATTATCCTGATAACCATTATCGGGATTATTGCTTATGCCAATTCTTTTAATAATGCCTTTCAATTTGATGATGGTTATCATATTGTAGAAGGTAGCAAGATTAAAAACTTTGATAATGTTTTAAAATTTTCCCACTGGAAAGCGATCAATGACAGGCCTCTGTCATTCTTTACACTGGCGGTGAATTATAAACTCAATGAGCTGGATGTTGCCGGATACCATGTAGTCAACCTCCTGTTCCATATCCTGGCTGGTTTAATAGCGTTTTTACTCACGTTCGAGATCCTGTCCCTTCCTGTATTCCGGAAAAACCGGACCATCCAGGATTATAAGGTTCTCATCGCGCTGTTTTCTTCAATGATCTTCGTTGCACACCCGATCCAGACCCAGGCCGTAACATATATTACGCAGCGTATGACGGTTATGGCCGGTTTATTCTACATGTGGTCGGTTTTGCTATACATCAGGGGCCGGAATGCACACCTGGAACCTGCGAGAGCTAAAGCCTGGAAGTCATACGCGTATTATGCAGGCGCCATTGCTGCCGGAGCCCTTGGATTCCTCTCCAAGCAAAACGCGGCTACTTTCCCGCTGGCTTTTATCCTTGTCGAAATCCTGTTTATCCGTGACCAGCAGGAAAAGATCGACCGCAGGTTCTTGACAACCATTTCTTGCGTCGTCGGGGGGATTATCCTGTTAGGGATTATCCTGAACGGTCTGCCGTCAGAATACGATAAAATCAGCCGGTCGGAATACCTCTTCACGCAATTCCGTGTCATGGTCAAGTACTGGCAATTGCTTTTCCTGCCCATAAACCAGCACCTCGATTATTACTGGACGATATCCATATCTTTGTGGGGATATAAAGATCTGCTCAGCCTGGCTCTCCTGCTTGGAACCATCGCCCTGGGGGTGTTCCTGTTCCGTAAAAACTGGCTGATACCTGCCTTTGCTATTTTCTGGTTCTACCTGACTTTATCCATCGAATCAACCATCATCCCTATCCGCGATGTCATCTTCGAGCACAGGATGTATATGGCCGTCTTCGGTATCGGGTTCGCTTTCAGTTACCTGGCATTTTACTTCCTGGGCAGGAAAAAACAGATTTATCCCGTCATCGTCTTGTCGATCCTTACCCTGGTTTACATGGGTGCATCCTTTAACCGCAACAAGGTATGGAAAAACATCTATACTCTTTGGTCGGATAGTACTACAAAAGACCCAAAAAGGGAGAGGGCATGGTATTGGCTGGCTTCTTATTATACACTGGAAAAAGATCCTGAAAATGCCCTGAAGTGCTATAACACTTCCATTGAATGTAATCCTAATTTTCCCCTGGCCTACAATGGCAGTGGAAATGTAAAAAAAGAAACCGGTGACCTGAAAGGTGCTTTGAAGGATTACAACAAGGCCATCCAGCTTGACCCGAATTACATGACTGCTTATTATAACCGGGGGATTGCCAATGCTGCCATGAATCAATTATCGGATGCCATAAAGGATTATGACCAGTCCATTCAGGTGGGTAACAGATCTTCGGCAGTTTATTATAACCGGGGAAACGCCAAAAGGAGAAAGGGCCAATACAGTTCCGCGATAGAAGACTATAATATCGCCCTCGAAATAGATCCGAAATACCCCCTGGCTTATTTTAACCGGGGCCTGACCAAAGCGGGGATGAAAGACCATGAAGGAGCAATTGCAGATATTGACTTCGCCATCAGACTCGACCCAAAGAACCATTTGTTTTATAACGGCAAAGGTGTTTCACTCCTTAGCCTTGGAAAATACCAGGAAGCAGTTAATAATTTTGACCTGAGCATCCAGATGAATTCCGACTTCGGACAGGCATATTATAACAGGGGATATGCCAAACTGAACGGTCTGAGTGATCTGAAAGGGGCCTGCGAGGACTGGACGGTTGCTGCATCAAAAGGTTATAAAAGTGCTGAACATTATATCCAGCTATATTGTAAGTAATCTCACTTCGTGTTCTGTTTTAAAAATGAAAAAGATCCTGATCATCGTTCCCGCTTACAACGAAAAAGACAACATAGGTCAGGTCATTCATAAACTATACACAGAAAACAGGGATTGGGACATCCTGGTGATCAATGATGCCTCAACCGATAATACCAGCGCCATTGCCAGGGAAACCGGCCATGCAGAAGTAATTAACCTGCCCTTTAATTTAGGGATCGGTGGATGCGTTCAGACCGGTTTCCTTTATGCCAGAAATAAAGATTATGATTTTGCACTTCAGTTCGACGGCGACGGGCAGCACAGCGCCGAAGAAATCCATAAACTCCTGGAAATTGTAATGAATGATGAGGCAGATGTGGCCATCGGTTCCAGGTTCAACCGGAAGCACGACGGTTTCAAATCTTCGTCTATAAGGAGAATTGGGATAAGGATCTTCGAATGGTTCTCTTACCTGCTCATCCAACAGCATATCACCGATCACACTTCGGGTTTTAGGGCTTATAACCGCAAAGCCGTTCATTTTCTTGCCGATCATTACCCCAGTGATTATCCTGAACCTGAAGTAGTCATCCTGCTTGGAAAAAACGGTTTTAACATCAAGGAAACCTTTACCCAGATGCATGAACGAAAGGGTGGCGTTTCTTCCATCCCTCTGACAAAAGGCCCCTATTATATGATCAAGGTCATGCTTGCTATGTTTATGTCGGCCATCAGGTCAAAAATTTAATATCATGAATGAAGAAATAAGTACGATAGGCAGCAGTGTCCAAAAGACGCAATACATTGCCATCTTCGTGAGTGTCAGCCTGTTTTTGTACATTTTCTATTTAGTCAGGAAAAAGAAGATCAAAGAAGAATATTCATTGATGTGGCTTTCTTCTAGCTTCGTTTTCATTGTTCTTTCCATCTGGCGGCATGGGTTGGAGTATTTCGCAAAGTTGATGGGTATCGCCTACCCACCCGCTGCTCTTTTCCTGATCCTCATGCTGGCGATCTTCCTGATTCTGATTGAATTCTCTATCAACATTTCCAAACTTTCGGAGAAAAATAAAATCCTGGCCCAGGAAATGGCCCTTCTAAAAGATGAAATAGAATCATTAAAAACGGGAAAACCAGCCAAGAATCCGGTAAGAGGTGATAATCTTGAAAATATTGAACCGGTGAAGCGCCCGGTCAAAAAATGACGGATTATATTTCCTGGCAACAGCATACTGTTCGAAAAACTGACCCCTGAATCCTGTTTCACTTTTTGAAGACCCATGCCTACGAAAGCTCGCCAGTTCATGGTTGATGACTCCAGCCGGGGAGATCCTTGTGAACCGAAGCCACAAATCATAATCCATTGCATATTTCAGTGACAAATCAAGGTGACCGGCTTTTTCAAAGAGCTCTTTCCGGAAAAAAACCGCCGGCTGGGAGATAAAATTCTCCCGTAAAAGTTTTTCAACAGAAAATTTCTTCAACCGGGCGTTCTTATAACGTGTAATCCATTTCCATCTTTCCTCTCCTGAGCTGTCGATGATGCGGCATCGGCCGTAAACCCAACCGCATTCCGGATGATCACGGAAATAATCTGCCACGGTTTGCAATGCGCCCGGAAGGTATATATCATCCGAATTCAGCCAGCCGATGATCTGCCCTGACGCCATACGGACACCCTTATTGACGGCATCAGCCTGGCCTTTATCTTTCTCGCTTACCCATATTATCCGGCCATAATCAGCCAATATCTCCCGCGTACCATCCGTTGATCCCCCATCTATCACAATCACCTCCAAGCCATGATCAATCACTTGGTCCAATATACTTTGAAGAGTTTTTTTAATATAACCGGCTTGGTTATATGAAGGTATTATCACAGAAATTTTCATTGGATGGTTTAAAGGTTGAAACTTCATGCAAAGATAACTTCAAAACAGGAAAACATACACAATCAACCTTTGTAATAAGTACGGAATATAAATAAATGATATTGAAAAGAAGAACGATTAAATTTTTAATTTTGAGTAAATACTGATTGATGAATAAGAATAAATTGAATCTTGATATATGAGATTTATAAGACTTGATTTCTATCTAACAGGTGGGGTTAATTATAGAATACTTGTTACTGTTCAGCGGTAGCTAACAGAAAATCTACAGGGTTACCGTCAATAGCCAGTTGTATTGAATCAAGAATATTATACCCCTGTTTTCTTATTGTGGAAATATAAGAACGTGTTCTGCAAAAAAC
>Ga0265292_1000367_pt1 | contig 69710 bp, 66 predicted proteins | sample Munlanlewell296A_FD_189080 | JGI IMG/M metagenome (GOLD analysis project Ga0265292, IMG submission 189080) | Leachate microbial communities from a municipal landfill in Southern Ontario, Canada - Leachate well 296A | ecosystem: Engineered > Solid waste > Landfill > Unclassified | place: Canada...
ACTGCTCACGTCCGGTGAAGACCCTGAAAGTGTTCGAGTCTACCCCGGAATCAGTGTTCGAGTAACTCCGGATTAGGTGTTCGAATGATTCCGGAACGGGTGTTCGAGTGGGTCCGGCGCTATCAGGGATGGCAAATAACCAATGCCAAAGTTTCATCAGCGGTTGGCCACTCAACAGCTTCCAGAGGTAAACATGCCATCCCAGAATGAACTCTTCAACAATTTCGATTTTTGCCCGATGTCAGCAGGTGTTGTTCGCGGGATTGGCAGCTCAAAGAAACAGGCAATTGACCTTTTTAAAGTAGAGAACAAGAGACAAAGGCTTGGATTACCTTTATTACATATAAAAGTATAGGACTAACTGCTCCATAAAATAAAAAAGCCATTTTAAGGGTTCTGCTTCCTTGGACAACCTATCTGCTCTGGCTCTTTCACCTTCTGCCTTTGCATTAGCAAGGATGACCAAATACCCTTATATGGCTCCAGTATATCTCTTGCGATATCAGATACGGATAACCTTGAGCTCTTTTGTTTAAGTGGGTGCTTCGGTAGATGCTTTAGGCTTCCTCCTCGCTGCTGGAGGCTTGCACACCGCATCTAACTCCCGCTCCCGTTAATACTATCGATCCTCGCGTTTAATCCGTTCTGAGTCTCGCAATTTCTTGTCTTGATTTTAGTTTACTCTTTTTAGGATATATATCAAGAACGAATTAACGCCAAAAAAGTGCATTTTGAACCGCTTCTGACAATAAACGTCTATTCTTGATTATTATCAATTAAGAGCATCTTTTTATATCGTATTTCAGGCTCTAATGAGTAAGTGTTTTACAAAGGGCATATAACCCGGAGCCGAAAATTAGCTGAATTTATAAAAATATAGTATATTACCCTGCAATAGACAATGTCGGATTTTATAAAGCGATATGAACGATTCTGATAGCTGGCTGAAGGAGAGAATCTGAGTCGTGCAAAATGTGTCTCACTTTCTCCCTATACTAAACTCCTATCAGATTATCCTTTTTGAGCAATCCTTCACAGTATTGCTTCTGAATCACTGACATTCCCGAGATTCACCTGAGTAGTCTTCAAATCCTGGTGCCTCAGTATAACTTTTGAGATAAACTCCAGAGGCACCCTGTCGCAGGTTGCATATATGGCTGAATAGCGTCGAAGGTCATGCGGTGAAAGCCTAAGCATTATATTTGCAATTTTTTCTATAGTTGATATAATCAATATCATAGTTATGTTTTTTGAGATATTAAGGGAGACAGTAATGACTTTGCACAAAATTTGTACTCACTCACTCATCTTGCCTTATAGAATGTTTTGCTTTTTCACTAGCCTCTTCTAAACTCATTCAGGAACTCTAAATGAAAGACTAAACTAAGACAAAAAAGTAAGGCAATAGGCAAAGACAAAGTGAAGCATAAGGGGGAGTTTCATATGGCAATGCCTGAGAAAAAGGAACGCAGTGCTTCCATCCTCATCCTGGTTTTCTTTCTCCTGTCGGCAGGCATCGTAACTACCGGCTACATCTATTACCGAAACTACGAAAAGCACTATCGCACCGAGGTGGAGCGGCAGCTTTCGGCCATTGCCGAGATAAAGGCTGACGAGTTGGTGGATTGGAGAAAAGGACGGCTGGCGGATGCCTCTGTTTTTTACAAGAACGATGACTTCTCGGCCAAGGTGCGTCAGTATCTCAAAACACCGGGGGATACGGAAGCGCAAACCAAGCTTCGCACGTGGATTAGACAGTTTCAGGTGGCTTTTGAATATGACAGGATATTTCTGCTGGATACCAAAGGCATCGAACGGATGTCTGTCCCTGACAAGCCCGAACCGGGCGCTCCACATCTTTTAAAGCGTTATTCTGAAACCCTGCATTCGGGACAGGTAACCTTTCTTGATTTCCACCGCGACGCACCCGATCGCCCTATCCATCTAAGTACTGTTGTCCCAATCCTCGACGGGCAGGAAGGCAGGCGGCCAATAGGAGTTCTCGTCCTCAGGATCGATCCGCAGAAGTATCTCTATCCTTTTATCAATAGCTGGCCCACACCCAGCCAGACGGCCGAGACCCTTCTCGTCCGCAGGGAAGGGAATGAAGTTGTTTTCCTGAATGAACTCAAGTTCCAAAAGAATACCGCCCTCAATTTGCGGATTCCGATAGAGAAAACGGAAATACTTGCTGTTAAGGCAGTGATGGGACAGCAAGGGGTTATAGAAGGCAAAGACTACCGAGGGGTTTCGGCAATAGGCGACGTGCGAGCTGTACCTGATTCACCGTGGTTTCTGGTTGCCCGTATGGATACCTCGGAAGTGTATGAGCCGCTGAGAGAAAGACTCTGGATAATGGTCTTTATTATAGGCGCTCTTCTTATCTGTGCGGGCGCAGGCACCGGTTTTGTATGGAGACATCAGCGTACGCAATTTTATCGTGAAAAATATGAGGCGGCTGAGGCACTGCGCGAGAGTGAGGAACGGTATCGTACCCTCATTGAAAACGCCACCCAAGCCGTTTTTGTGGCACAGGATGGTAAGCTGGTGTTCCTCAACCCGATGACGACCAGAATGATTGGTTATTCCAGTGAAGAACTCATGGGAAAGCCATTTATTGAGTTTATCCATCCGGATGACCGCGAAATGGTTCTCGACCGGCATTTTAAGCGACTGAAGGGCGAGGAGGTTCCTTACATCTATTCTTATCGGATTATCAATAGAGAGGGCGAAATCCATTGGGTGGAATTAAATGCCGTTCTGATAAATTGGAATGAAAAAACAGCTGTTCTTGGTTTCCTGAGCGACATCACCGCGCGCAAGAAGGCGGAGGAGGAGTTGAAATTTCGAAACGTTATCCTGTCTACACAGCAGGAAGTCTCGATCGACGGTATTCTGGTTGTTGACGAAAGTAACTCCATCATATCTTACAACCAGCGGTTTGTAGAAATGTGGGGGATCCCACCCAAATTGGTTGAATCTAAGGATGATGAGCCGGTTTTGCAATATGTGGCAACCAAGCCGGTTGATCCGGAAGGTTTCCTGGCTCGGGTCAAGTACCTTTACGAGCACAAGGAGGAGAAAAGCCATGAGGATATTGCTCTTAAAGACGGCAGGGTATTTGACCGCTATTCTGCACCGATGTTTGGGGTTGACGGGAGGTACTATGGCAGAGTCTGGTACTTCCGCGACATCACTGAACGCAAACAGATGGAAGAAAAACTCCAGTATCTTGCATATTATGATTCTTTGACAGGCCTTCCCAACAGAAAGCTATTTCTTGAAAGGATTAACGAGGAGATAGCAGAAGCAAAGGATAGTTCAAGTTCTCTTGCAGTTGTAATAACGGATATTAACAAATTTAAGTCAATATACGATATCTATGGCTCTAAGGTTGGGGACAGGGTTTTAAAAGAGGTTGCAGAAAGACTCTCAACCGCTATACGAAAAGAAGATATCGCAGCACATCTTGGAAACGATGAATTTGGAATAGCATGCATGGGCATTACCGGTTCTGATGATATCATTATGTTGGAGAAGATCATAAAAGATATATCTTACCCCTTAAAGATCGATGGAAATGAAATAACCTTGGCCTTTAGTACGGGAATCTCACTATATCCTCATGACGGAGAAAATGCCTCTGAACTATTAAAATCAGCAGGACTGGCACTCTCGATAGCTAAGAAAGAGGGAGTGAAAACCTCCCAGTTTTACACTAAGGACATGCTTGTAATGGCATCAGAAATGCTGTTATTGGAAAAACAACTTGCGAAAGCCTATGAAAATGAGGAGTTTATCCTCCACTATCAACCATACTGGGATATCAATACAAAAAAGATGGTCGGCATGGAAGCCCTTATCAGGTGGCAAAGTCAGAACAATGGATTGGTGCCTCCGGGGCGGTTTATCCCTATCCTTGAGGATACGGGAATGATCATAGAGGTTGGAGAATGGATATTAAGGGAAGCCACGAGACAGGTGAAGGAATGGCAGAACAATGGATATCCTGTTGTTCCCGTCTCTGTGAATATGTCATTAGTTCAGTTCAGGCAAAAAGATCTGGCCAAAATGGTGAAAAAAATAATGAAAGACTGTGGTTATTATCCTTCACTCCTTACCCTGGAGATAACAGAGAGTGCCTTTATGCAGAATATAGAATTTACCAAATCGGTGCTTGCTGAAATGAAAGAGACAGGGTGTTCAGTCTCTATTGATGATTTTGGGACAGGGTATTCATCTTTGGCATATCTTAAGGGGTTTCCGGTTGACAATCTGAAGATTGATATATCCTTTATTAGGGAGATGGTGAAAGATCCTGACTCTGCCTCAATCGTCGTGGCTATTATCAACATGGCACATACCCTTAATTTAAAAACCATTGCAGAAGGTATAGAAACTGAGGAGCAGTGGAAGTTCTTGCGTCTTGTAAAGTGCGATATGGGACAGGGTTTCTATCTTAGCAAACCTTTGCCTGCAGAAGAGGTTGAAAAAATGTTTAATGTACTCACACCGGATAAATAGGCTAATCGCTATGGATGCCGAAGAGAAACAAGAAAACAGAAAGGAACAGAGAATTCCTATAAGAGGGAAGCTTTTAGTGGATATCAGGAAGGATTTTCAATGTATTGATATCAGTGAGGGTGGTCTCTATTTCTCTACAGGGAACATATTTGCAGAAAACAGTTTTTTTGACGTTACGATTCCTTTTAGAAATAAGAAGGTAACGGTTAAGGCACAAATCAAACATTTTTAGCCGGGAATTGGAGTGGGAATTGAGTTTATTGATGTAAGTGATAGTCAACGGGCAATCATTAAAGAAATAATCGAGAGCATGATGCTTGATTATAAGGAAGATAGAGGAGATAAAATTCTGTTAATTGACGATCATGATATGTCCCGAAAAATAAACAGGATCAATCTGCTTGAAGGTGGGTTTTTGGTTATTGAAGCAAAGGATGGAATGGAAGGGATTAAAATGCTCAGAGAACATACACCAAAATTGATAATCCTTGATTTATATATGGGTAACATGGATGGATTTAAAGTGCTCTCAATGTTAAAGGCGTCACCCAAATGGATGAATATACCAGTATTAGTGTTTTCTTCGAGTATCACACAGGATACAATAGATAAACTTATTAGTGGTGGTGCAGATGAGTTTCTACTAAAAACAGAAACCACACCAGCAAAATTAATCGAAACAGTCAAGGCAATGTTAAGCCGTAAAAGTAAAGGTTAGAGGCATACTTTTCTTTACCCTTACTCCAGCAAATAGCAACCTCTGATTGGTTCTGAAGCAGATCATTTCCGCTTGAAATCTATATTTATTTACAGGTATTCACTGTGAGGACTTGATGAGGAAGGAAGTGATAAGATTTCAGAACTCTCGGAATTCTCTGCTTGTAGGAACTATTTACCCTTATCAATGCCCATAGTAATCCAGAATGGGAGCAATTTCTAAGCTCTCAGGCTACTTTTAATGGCTCCGTCGGCTTACCGTAGCAGCCGTAGAGATGATTTCAATGCTCTACACTAATATATCCCTCTTTTGCAAAAAAATGGCTAAAAAAGTCAACATGGTTTTCTTGAAATTAATACTTGAGAAATAGCTTAACTCATTGCATTATAAGAATATATGTGCAATTTGTTAACTTAATCAGATATCCTTCACTTTACATTCAACTAACATTCATATTTTTGTCGTTTTTTTATCTTGTCGGCTATGCGCTGATCGTCGTTTTTTCTATATAGCTGACTATATAGTTGACATACAGAAACATACAGAAAAATGGGGTAAGGTTCCCCGTTGCGAGGCTTTCATAACGTATTGAGAGGGAAGTATAATATCAATTTTATCTTTAAATGTGCTATCCGTTTTTATTATTGACACGGAAGAGGTCAGGGGTTCAATACCCCTCGTGCCTACCATATTTTTCAATGACTTACCAGCCTCTACCATTAGCATTATCCAGAATATTAATCGCTTTTACCATGTGAGAAGTGCAAGGTGAGCGTATCTGAGGGTCATAGCCGTAAGGGCGGGGTCACCCCGCCCCTATACAAATCATCCTGCCATAACAATGAGTTCAGCGGCTTGGCCGTTGGAACGACTGGTTGGGCAGCCTTCTGTTTTTAACGGGCGCTGACCCTGTTTTCCCATAATTTTCTTCTTCAAGTTGTCCTCTGTCAAGGGCTGACCCCTAAGTCCCTCGTCACTGGAGAATAGCGGCAGCAGCCTTGACCTGAATGATTGACGCAGATTCTGCTATCATAGAATGTCTCAATATAAAGTGCCCAAGGATTTTCAAATTGTGAATGCATTGCCAAAAATAGCAAGCAGAAAGGTAAAGCGTGAAAATACTCCTCATTAATCCCTTTGCTTCGAACTGGATAGAAGGGCTCAGGGACGATACGGAAACTGCTGTACGGCTGGCCCCAATGGGAATACTCTTTGTAGCATCCTATCTCAAGGAAAAAGGGGTTGAAGCGGATATTTATAACTGCCGCGGCAGGGCTGACAGTGGGACTGCTGATCTTATAAACAAAGTTATTTCCCTGAAACCCGATATTGTCGGATTTACAGCCACAACATCAAGTTTTCCAGGTGCGTATAAGCTGGCAGCAGAGATAAATAAAGTCCTTCCTGATGTGAAGATAGTTTTCGGCGGTGTCCATGTCTCGGCATTGAGAGAAAAGATCCTGGAACAATTTCCGTTGATCGATTATCTTGTGACAGGAGAGGGCGAGATAGCCATGGCTGAACTGGCAGAGGGGAAAGATCCCGCTACAATACAGGGGATGATCTCACGCGGTGCACAGGGCATCCAATCCTGCGGGTTCCGGACTGAGCTGTGTGAACTCGATGATCTTCCATTTCCGGCATACCACAAGCTTGAAGGGTTTCCGAAATACTTTGCGCCTCCGCTTTTTAATTATCCCAGGGCCCCAAGCGCCTCAATAATTTCCAGCAGGGGCTGTCTCTACCAGTGTTCCTATTGCGACCGGTCTGTTTTTCGGAAGAGCTTCAGGTTTAATTCGGCAGAATATCTTTATGAACATATGGCGCTTCTAAAAAAAGACTTTAATGTTAAGCATATTTTTTTCTATGACGATCTCTTTACCTTTAACCGGAAAAGGGTGGCGGAGTTTTGCGGGCTGCTCATGAAAAAGCCTTTGCAGATGACATTCAATTGCGCGGTAAGGGTAGGACATGCAGATGATGCTCTTCTGAAAATGCTCAAAACCGCCGGTGGATGGATGGTGAGCATAGGGATGGAATCAGGAGACCAGGAACTCCTTGACAGGCATAAAGCAAAAGTGACACTTGATCAGATAAGAGATACTGTAAAGCGGATACAGAAAAACGGCATGAGGGCCAAGGGTCTCTTTATGATGGGTCTTCCGGGCGAGACCGAGCAGACTATAAAGAAAACATCTGATTTTATCGAAGAACTCAGGCTTGATGATATGAACATGACAAAGTTCACGCCTTTCCCGGGTTCTCCTGCCTATCAGACTATACATGAAGAGGGCAAGTTCGATGAGAAATGGGAATTAATGAACTGTATGAATTTTGTCTTTATTCCCAAGGGAATAGAATCCAAAGAGAAGATGGAGAAACTTCACAGGCAGGCCATTAAGAGATTTTACACCGGAAAGAACTGGATGAAGAAATTCTGGCCTTTGATGTTCAAATGTCCTGACAGCACATTCAGGATTATAAAGAACCTCCCCACGTTTTTGAGGATCAGAAACCAGTTCGAATAAGAGCTGAAATGAAACTAAAACAGAAACTAAAAAAGGAGGGTGTAGATGGATCCAGCCCATTTACACAGCCGTACTGACACCGAGCTTCTCGAAGCAAACCGCCGGTTTTACGATCCGCTGTGGACAGACGCGCATTTGATCAGACCCGAGCGCTTTAACACCTGGCCGCTCGTATGCTCACTTGTCTCTCCGTCGGGGCTGCAGCTTGAAGTCGCACCAGGGCTGAGGCCCCGGCTCCCTCTCAAGGAGACATACTTCGTGGATATCAGCGAGCCGGCAATTGCCAAACTGCGCGCATGTGGAGCAAACGCAGTTCCTGGTCTCGTGTCCTCGCTTCCGTTTCCTGACAGCATGTTCGATCTCGTCTGCGCCCTCGACATTGTCGAGCATGTTGACGATGATGATGGCGCGTTGTCCGAGTTGTCACGTGTGGCCGCTCCCGGCGCAGCGTTTCTCCTCTCAGTACCGCTTCACCCATCGCAGTGGACGGCATTCGATGACTTTGTTGGGCACAGGCGCCGTTATGAACCAGAGAGCCTGCTCGCCAAGCTCAAGGAGTACGGCTACACTGTGGAGCAGAGCGCTATTTATGGGATGAAGCCGAAATCGTCGCGTCTGCTCGATCTCGGGATGTGGTTCCTCACACATCGGCGCAAGAGGGCGATGTGGTGGTATAGCCATGTATTTATGCCGCTGGGATTGCGCTTTCAGAAGAAGCTTGACCTCTTCCCCCGGATGATCGACGCCGAGTTGGTGAGTGAGGTACTGCTCGTCTGCCGGAAAGACGGAAAACCTGCGTAAAGATGTATGTGAATACAGCCTTCGAGAAATATCTACTACAATAACAGTTCCAGAATGTTCATTAAAGATGTCACTAATGCTTGGGGTCAAATGCCGTTGAGCCGCTTGTTAGCCCTCAATTCATCTGCTTTTTAAATAGCTTTTCAAATCCCTATAATAGTTTTCGTGAGGGCCTATCATAATTAATTCTAATCCGTCCTTCATTCTTCTGTAGGAAAGGAGATACTGAATTGTTTTGATCTTGAATTTATGAATATAAACGCCCCGAAGGTCTCCTTTCTTCTCTTCCCCGATCAATGGATTTTCCGCTAATATTTTAATTTCTCCGTCTAACGTCTCTTTTTCTTGTTTTGAAAACCTTCTGACTTTGTTTTCAAATGATCTTGATTGATAGATTTTCATCCGTCATTTTCCAAATTTATATTCGGACCTCTCGCCTCGCTCCAGCTCTTCTATTCCAATCAAAATTTCTTTGATAAGATTATAAGTCAAATCCGGATTCTCCTCGATATATTTACCCATACGTGCCCAATGTTCAATCTGACCGGTCAAGGATCTATGCTCTATCCGGCTGAATTTCTTTGCCTCGCTGATCAGTCCTTCGGATATTCTTACTGCTGTCGGCATTCTATTGACCTCCTATAATGAATTCCTATTGATTATATCCTAATTTATTTAGTAGCATTTTGCAACACGGAGCACAACGAGGTTATTGGTCTTTATTTTGGGCTAAAGGGGATAGTTAGGGGACATTCTATAGAGACACGGAGGCACAGAGTTGAAAAGTAAGAGAAAAGGCCGGTATGCATCCTTCACCTTGGTGGTGAAATAAAATTATTCGACAACCCATTGTTTTCTCTGTGTCTCTGTGGTAAATGAACTGCTGTTTTTAGGTTTATATATGCGGGCTTCCTTTTTCAAAAAATGCCTCTATTGCCGAGGCGGCTTCGTCGCTTAGTTCGATGAATTTTACGCCGTAGCGGTTGAAGTCCTTTTTTGCCGTTTTTTCAAGCATCCGCACAATATCCGCGCCTGCGGTTACTTGTCCGAAACCGGGAAGGGAAAAGGTGCAGCTTATAGTATCTCCTTCAGACAACTCCGCCGCCGTTAGCAATAACATGCCCGATGAGCTGATGTTTTCCGCATGGGCGGTAAACGGCATTTTCCTTGATGTTCCGTCAAGTTTAATGCCGACAGGGACCCGGCATGACCGCCTCGGCGCTATATGAAGAAGCTGATGCATTTCCTGAAGCAGCGCCGCATTGTTTACCGGCTTTGAGATGAATGCATTCGCGCGGCATATTAAGCAACGTTCATGGTGCGATGCACTGTCAGAGCATATAATAATAATCGAGACATTGCTAAGTTCTTTATCATTACGAATGAGAGAACACAGCGTTTCTCCGCTCATCCCGGGCGAATCAAGTTCGGTGACAATAAGGTCGGCTTTTTCCGATCTGTGGAGCTTGAGGATCTGTTCGTTTGAGGAAGACGTGAAAGTTATTACATCGGTTCTGCCAAGAAAACTCCGTTCTTCTTCAAGATTGCGCTGGATGTCTTTAGCAAGAATGATCTTTTTCATGGCCGTTATCAATACCAGTATATAAATATCAGGACAGAGCTGTAAAGTGCCGGAGCGAAAAAAAGAAAATTCCGAACGGAAAGGACCGGGCTTCAACATGATCACTCAGGTCTTACCAAAGCAGAAGAGCGTAACTATTCAGGAGGAATCCATGGCGGCTCTTGAATTTACATTGCATTGGAAGAGTATGCATGCTTCCCATACCGATTGCTTTTTTGCAAATAAAGTTAACTTCCGGAAGGATATTCTGCCTCATGGAATAGTAAAGGCCCTTATAGGTAAAAGAGCGGAAGAACTCCTTAGCTTTTCCGATGTGACAGTCCCGCTTGTGCCGCCTTATGATACGGGATATGAGTTCGACATTGATCACAGCCGATTCAACAGACGATATTTTTCTCCGGCCATAACCGGGCCGCACTTTGGCCGTTTTTATCCCAAGGGCATACTGAGAGGATTGCAGAATATATTTAAAGGCGGCATCGAGTATTTCAGATGTGCCGGCATTCACCACAACAAAATACCGGTAGATTTCAACCATCCCCTTTCAGGAGAAAACATAAACCTCTCCGTTTTTATTCATGATGTCAGGAGAAAAACCGGCGAACCGGAAGGCTCATGTACTGATTGGATGGAACTCATTACCGACGGCCCCGGTATGCAGGCGCGCCGGCATGGCAAACCGACCGACTTTTTTGCGGACCATCCTTTTTTAAGGGCTGATGAACGCGACGATAGCCTGTATTACGGAGAATCCCGGCTTATTTCGAACATTGATAAGAGGGCGGCGTCTATTATTGCCGGCATATACGGAAATTTCCTGAGAGACGGAATGAAGGCGCTTGACTTGATGAGCAGTTGGCAGTCACATATACCCGGCTATATAGAACTCGATTCCCTCACGGGCCTCGGCATAAACGATGAAAAAATGTCCCTCAACCTGCAAGTGAATGACAGGATTATCCATGACCTTAACCGCACACCTTCTCTCCCCTTCGGTAAAGGCGAGTTTGATGCAGTCGTCTGCACTGCTTCGGTCGAATATCTGACGCATCCGTTTGAAGTTTTTAAAGACGTCTCAAGAATCCTCAAGCCCGGCGGACATTTCGTTGTAACCTTTTCAAACCGTTGGCTTTCGCCCAAAGTAATCGGAATATGGACCGAGCTTAATGAATTTGAACGGATGGGACTTGTCCTCGAATACTTCCTGCAGACGGGAAATTTTAAAAATCTTGAGACCTATTCAATGAGGGGGTTACCCAGACCCTTGAAAGATAAATATTATCGCGAGACGCCCGTCTCCGATCCGGTTTATGCCGTATGGGGACAATCCAAATAATTCGCCCGATTATTCGCAAATTTTCCCGAGTGAACCGAGGATAGAGTATTTTCGCCATTCTCGGTTCCTGTTGCCGATTTTATGAATGAATCCGGGCTAAATGTCGAAAACAAATCCTCAATTTGAAAGGCAGATATGATAAAAAAGCTTTTAGGCGACTCCGTAATGCACTTTTATCACTGTTCGATATGATTTATCCAAAGTACACATAAGGTTAAAAGTGCCGTCAGGTGAATATGGATTATCTTTTGTCGCGTTCTAAATGTTTTTTTATCATATCTGCCTTTCATTTTATACAACCGAGTTATTCAACTCTGACGAGTTTATCCGCCGTGATCATATCAAGAAGGCTCTTCAGAGCCGTGGAAAGGCTCACATCATCTAATGATTCCATGGTTACCATAACGGAATATTCTTCGTTGTCGATTACCGGGTATGAGCCGATTTTAACATCCCTATAGCGTTTCACTATGTCATTCAAAATGGGGGCGACTTTGGACTCGGATTCCATCAGGAAGACCTTTTTCAACCGGACCGGAGGCTCATCAAATAAATTCTCTATGGCAAAAAACTTTTTTCTGAGCAGTTGCGGTATCCCGGGTAGGATAAAGACATTCCTGAACCTGATCAACGGGAATGAAAGGGTATCATCATTGACAAGTTCGGACCCCTCAGGCGCCTCGGCCATTTTCATCTGCTCAGGGGAAAGTTTCCCCAGCCGGCTCTCAAGCGCTTCCTTTAAGGTGGGATCAATAACCGCTGCAACATTGAATCCCTTTGATATGCCTTCGATAGTGACGTCATCATGGGTCGGGCCTATGCCTCCGGAGGTAAAAACAAAATCGAATTTATCCGAAAAAGTCCTGACCTCTTCCGCTATTTCATCTACAATGTCGGGGATGATCGATATGCGGCATAACTGTACACCGTGCGACCATAACTCCTGTGCCATAAAGAAAGAATTATAATCCTGCACCTTGCCGGTGAGGATCTCATCGCCGATAATAATTATGCCCGCCGTTTTAGCCATTTTATATTTAATTATCCATCATTCGCCGAAGTAGTGCAATCGTTAATCCTTCTCATTCTTCTTCATCATCCTCTCCCTTAACCATCTCATAATGTCGTCGTATGACGGCGGGGTAATGAGGAAGACCTCTATGTCCTTCGGGAACTGGAGCTTTACCCTGTCTTCATCTTTTAAAATAAGGAGACCCGCCTCTGCTTCGGAAAGGTTCTTTTCAATGACGTCGAGGATATGCACGAGCCTTTTTTCGGCAATCTCGTTATAGAACTCGAAGACCTTTTGAAATACTTCTCTGGTGTAGACGACTCTGAGGCAGTTGCTCCAGTCCGTATAAGGTCCCAAAAAGTCGGCGCTTTCAAGGGGGACCAGGGCCCCTCCCTCTTCCAGTTTCTTCTTGATAATCTGCGGGACTCTCTCATTGATCTTGCCAAGTATATCCAGAGACTCGTCTCCCTGTCCCATGATGATTTCCGAAAATACTTTTTTTATCTTTCCCGCGGACTCAAGCTTTTCAAGCTGCCGGCTCACTTCATCCCAGTATCTGTTGACAAGCGCCGTATAGTCAGCCGGCGCATCCGCAACACTGAATATGCTTGCTACGCAATAAAGTTTCCTTTTCCCCGAAAAACTCTCCGCTTCCGGCCTGTTGATCTGTCCTAACTCAACCATATTGGTCGCTCCTTTCCGTATTAATTCCCCTCTTTCCCAAAGAAGAACAAGGGGAGTTTTTTAATTATACCTAAATTGACCGATTTTTTTAGCGCCGCCGTAATGATGACATAAGGGAACCCCTGTGATACTATATAAATGCTTATATTATGGACTACGAGACAGTAGAGTTTGGAAATATCAAAACCGGCATGGAAGACAGGATGCTTCTTGAGCGGATAAAGGATGTCTACAGGAAAATATCCTCTGCAGTCATTCGTTCAGGGAGGAACCCTTTTGACGTAAAACTTATTGCAGTAACAAAGACAGTGCCTCTTGAAAGGATAAAAGCTGCGGCAGACCTGGGCTTGAGAGTTTTCGGAGAAAATAGGGTGCAGGAGGCGCAGGAGAAAATAGCGGCCTGCAGATCGCAGTGTCCGGATTGTGCAGTTGAGTGGCACATGATCGGGCATCTTCAAAAAAATAAGGCAAAGACAGCAGTGCGGCTTTTTGAAGTGATTCACTCGCTTGATTCAATCGAGCTTGCAGGGTTGTTAAATAAACATGCTGAAGAGGCAGGAAAGGTCCAGAGGGTTTTAATAGAGGTAAAACTGTCGCCGGAAGAGACAAAATATGGAGTTGCAAGAGAAAACCTTATGGCCCTTGTGAAATCGATTTCAGGCATGAAAAACCTGAAGCTTGAGGGACTTATGACTATCCCGCCTTTTTTTGAAAATCCGGAGACGGCGCGGCCATATTTCAGGAACCTGCGATACCTTCGTGACGAGGCCGAAAAGAAAGGGTTCAAACTGCCCGAGCTTTCAATGGGCATGACAAACGATTATGAGGTTGCCATCCTGGAAGGCGCAACCATGGTAAGGATTGGAACAGGAATCTTTGGAGAAAGGAAATAGCATATGATAGGTTTTATCGGCGGCGGGAATATGGCGGAGGCTATGATAAAGGGGATAACCCGGAGCGGTAAGAAGGACATTATGGTCTCCGAGTTGAGGGATGATCGGCGCGCATATCTTGAAAGTACATATAACGTAAAAGCGACTCCCGACAACAAAGAGGTCGTAAAGAATTGCGATATCATTATCCTTGCAGTGAAACCTCAGAATATGGACGTTGTGACGGGCGAGATCGCCGGCCTGATAACGCCGGAAAAATTGATTATTTCGATTGCCGCAGGGATAACATTATCATATCTTTCTGCAAGGCTGAAAACTTCACGGATCATCCGTGTTATGCCGAACACCCCTGCGCTTGTGCAGGAGGGCATGTCGGTGTTGTCGTTGTGCGAATGCTTTGAGGACAAACAAATGGCGCTTGTGCGGGACATCTTCATGTCTATCGGAAAAGTGCTGGTGTTGCCGGAAAAATACATGGACGCCGTCACCGCCGTTTCAGGCAGCGGGCCTGCTTTCATAGCTTTGTTTGTCGAGAAGATGGCGGACGCAGGCGTAAAAACCGGCCTCGGTAAAGATAACGCTTACGAACTTGCCGTTCAAACCTTAATAGGCACGGCAAAGCTCCTTGAAACCGGAATGCCCCCGGATAAACTCAGGGAAATGGTCACGTCGCCCGGAGGCACGACAGCCGCAGGGCTGAAGGTCTTTGAGGATAAAGGTTTTTCAGATTTGATAAGCGCCGTCATTGAAGCGGCGGCAAACAGATCAAAAGAATTGGGGAGAAAGGAATAATGTTTATTTTTGCAAATTTTATAATTGCCGTAGCCGGCATACTTAAAGTTCTGCTCGACGGTTACATGTGGGTCGTAATCATCTCGGCGTTGATAAGCTGGGTCAATCCGGACCCCTATAATCCTATCGTCAGGTTCCTGCACGCAGTTACCGAGCCTGTCTTCAGGCCGATAAGACGGATTATAGGATACAGGTTAGGCCCTGTAGATATTTCGCCTATGGTTGTAATTCTGGGCATAATGTTTGTAAAGTATTTCATAATACAGTCTTTGATTGAGGTTGCCTATAAACTGAAAGGAGGCATTGCATTATGAGGATAACGCCGCTTGATATCCAGCAGAAACAGTTTCCGATGAAGATAAGGGGGTTTGACGTTGAAGAGGTCTATGCATTCCTTGAAATTATCAGGGAAGAGATGGAAGACCTCCTGAGAGAGAATGCATCCCTTAAGGAAAATGTGCAGAGGCTGGAGAGTCAGCTTAAAGAGCACAGGGACATGGAAACCACTCTGAGGGAAACCCTCATGACCGCCCAGCAGATGGTCGATGACTATAAGACAAATGCGCGGAAAGAGGCCGAACTTGTAGTAAGAGAAGCCGAACTCAAGTCTGACACCATATTGAAAGAAGCCCAAGAGAAGGTCATCAAGATCCACGAAGATATAGTCGATCTGAAGGGCATAAGACGCCACTTCAAGGAAGAGGTCAAAAGACTGGTGGAAAGCCACCTGAAGATGCTCGAATTTGACAGGGAGCGGGAGGAGGAACAGGAAAGAGGACCCGGAGGAGGCGAAAGCGAAGAATGAAGTATAATGCCCTGAAGGGTGTCCATGATATTTTCCCGCCCGACATTCATCTCTGGCAAAAGGTTGAGCAGACTGCAAGAGATATCTTCTCAGTTTACGGTTTTCAGGAACTGCGCGCCCCTATCATCGAAGCAACGGATGTTTTCACCCGCAGCATCGGTGAAACCTCTGACATCGTTGAGAAGGAGATGTACACGTTCAATGACAAGGCGGACAGGCGCATTACCCTTCGCCCGGAAGGCACGGCCCCGGTTGTCAGGTGCTATGTAGAAAACCATCTCTACAACCAACCTTCCCCCCAGAAATTTTTTTATTCCGGCCCTATGTTCAGATATGAGAGACCGCAGTCGGGCCGCTTCAGGCAGTTCTATCAGATCGGAGCAGAAGCGTTCGGGGTGGGAGATCCCAAAATAGACGCGGAGATTCTTTCGATGCTGAAACTTTTTTTTGAGCGGCTCGGGCTGAAAGAACTCAACTTCCAGATAAATTCCATCGGTTGTGAAAAATGCAGGCCCGACTACAGGAAAGCGCTCCTTGATTTTTTTTCAGACAGGCTTGAAGGACTTTGTCAGGATTGCAAGAGGAGGTACGATATCAATCCTCTCAGGATACTCGACTGCAAGGTCGATGCGTGCATAAAACTGAAAGACGGCGCGCCTTACGTAACGGATTTCCTCTGCGGCGAGTGCCGGGAGCATTTTAATGCACTGCAATCTTTCTTAAAACTTCTCGACGTCCCTTATTTAATTAACCCGAATATGGTCAGGGGACTCGACTATTACACCCGGACCACTTTTGAGGTCACATGTGAACACCTCGGCTCACAGAATGCAGTGGCTGCCGGAGGGCGCTACGACAAACTGGTACAGGAATTCGGCGGCCCGCAGACGCCAGCCATAGGTTTTGCGGCAGGCATGGAACGGTTGACGACTCTTCTTAAATTATCTTCAATTGAAAAGCTCCCTTCGCCAAAGGTTTTTATTGCCATCCTCGGGACTACGGCAGAAAAAGAAAGCCTTGCAATCGCAGACAGGCTGCGCAAAGAAGGCATCTGGACAGAGCTTGGCTATACCGGCAATTCGTTGAAAAGTCAGTTAAGAAGGGCCGACAAATTATCTGCAGAATATGTTTTCATCATAGGCGATGACGAGATCACTGCAGGGAAATTGAAATGGAAAAAGCTGTCCGACGGCGATCAGGGAGAGATGCTCTTCACCGATATATACGATTTTTTAAAATAACCTCGGGCAACAAAAGAGAGCCTATCCCACAACATCGAGCTTCCTGATCCTGAATCCGACTCCCAAATCCGCAGCGATCTTCCCGCATTTTTCAATATCCACACCCTCGGCAGTCACCACGGTCACGTTCACTTCCGGAATATATTTCCCGGCCTCTTTGATAAAATCTAAAATCTCAGGGAATGCGTTTTTATGGGCGGGTTTGCAGATGCGGTTGTAGGTTTCTTCGTCCTGCGCATCGAGGCTGATCGACATGTTATCGACGATTCCCCTGAGTTCGGGGAGTATATTCCTCCGGTGTATCAGATTGCCCTGTCCGTTCGTGTTAATCCTTACGTTCCCTCCCTTTTCTTTTATCCATGCAGCTACATTCTTAATCAGGTCGAGCCTTAGAGTCGGTTCTCCGTAACCGCAGAAGACGATCTCTTTATACTGTGAAGGATCGCCTATCGCCTTCTTTAACTCCTCTTCCGACGGTTCATGGGACAGTCTGAGATTATACCCTTTCACAAAATCGGAATGGAACTTTACGCAGAAAGTGCATCTGTTTGTGCACCGGTTGGTAACATTCAGATAAAGGCTTTCCCTTATCCTGTAAGCTATCTCGCCCTCTTCAGGCATTCCGCCTATACTGAAAAGTCTTTTTGCATTCAGAGTCGTAATACGCGCGACATCTTCAAGTGTTATGCCCCTGAGTTCGGCAATCGCTTTTGCAGTATGGAGAAGATATGCGGGTTCGTTTCTCCTTCCCCTGAAAGGCTCGGGTGCAAGATATGGCGCATCCGTCTCGATAAGCAGGAAATCATCGGGGATTGCCCTTGCAGCCTCATGCAGATTGCCAGCTTTCTTGAAGGTAACAGGTCCTGCAATCGAAATATAAAAACCCATGGCCATTGCCTGGCGCGCCATATCCATATCTCCGGAGAAACAGTGCAAGACGCCTTTCGCGACGCCGGATTCCCTGAGGATGTCAAGGGTGTCCTGCTTTGCCTCCCTGCTGTGGATAATAACCGGCAGGTCCGTCTCCTTTGCCAATTGCAGTTGTTTCAAAAACACCGCGCGCTGAACTTCGCGTGGAGAATTATCGTAATGATAGTCAAGCCCGATCTCACCGACAGCAACAACCTTGGAAAGACGGTCGGTCGCCCCAGGCGACTCGTCCGCACTCGGGCGGACTCGCCGAGGAGAGCTGAGGCGAGAGTTCGGGGTCCGGTCTCCTTCCGCGACTCGCTTAGGCGAGAGTTCGGCATGTAATTTTTGTATTTTATATTTTGCGGCCCAGCTTTTTATCTGTTGAAATACTTCCTCAGTGAAATCCTTTGCATCATGTGGATGAAATCCTACGGAACTATAAATGAAGTCGTATTCCCGCGAAAGCCCAAGCCCGCCGATGTTCCCTTTCAGATCGGACCCGATAGTTAGCATCGCTTCTAATCCGGCATCCCTTGCCCGCTGAATCACGGCTTCCCTGTCAGGATCATATTGATCCATCTCAAGATGGCAATGGGTATCGATTAGACTTTCCCGGCTCAATAGCATTAGATTATCAGTCATGTCGTCTTTTTATCTCAATCACTGGAACGGAGTTCTCCATAAAAATCCCGTCTGCAACACTCTATATTATACATCTAATACGATTATTCATAAAATTGACACGGCAACTGAGAAACTTCCATTTAAGAACATAAAGGCAAAATAATCTGTTATAATAAGAGCAATAAGAAAAAGAAATTAGTGAACCGGGAAACTGGAAATTTGATTTCATTTTGATATCCTCACCTTTTAACAGTCTCCCCAATTAACATAACCGTTCATGTTTTATGTGGAAGCACTCTTCTACCCATTCGTACAGGCTGATGCACATGTAGAATCAACACAAGGAGTCAAATGTCAATGAAAGCATATTGCATGGGGAACGCTATTATTCTGGCTCATGTCCGCTTCATAGCTCATGGGGAGTGTAATAGTAAGATGTATCATTCTGAAGTAATAAGATTTAATGGACATTATCAGACCTTGGAATGTGACAAGATGGATGTTTCCGGCCTTTGTTCGGGACACAAGATAAGAAGAAAAGAGTTCCTGAAAAGATATTGCGGTGGAATAAAACCGGGAGCAAAGAAATCCAAAGCATGCTATGGGGTCTTAAATGTCAAACCTGAGCAAAGCTGATATCCACTTAAAAAACACTAATGGCACTACAGCCTTAAGTATAGCCGGAAAATTAGAGCACACAACGATGGTGTCATTGTTCAATCAATATCTTCTCGTCTAATTGATCTTGTAAATAAACACTAACACCGGCAACCAAATAGGAGAAGCCCGGATCGCAACCATGGTTGCGATCCGGTTCGCTAAGACTTCGCTTCCAGGAAGGAGACCTCAAAAGTGAAGGTGAGCAGTAAGACCATTCTCGGGAAATTACCCCATTTGCGGGTGAGCCTCCGAGGAGACGACCCGGCAAAAAAATACGCCGGCGTCGAGCCTCCGCTGCGATCGGAACTGTTCAGTCGCGATCAGATGGAGCAGCATGGCAAGACCCTGGCGGGCTTGCACAAGTTAGGGCTGGGACGTGTACAGGGCCAACTTCTGAAACGGCTGGATGAAAATGAAAGCATCCTGATTGGGGCCCGCACCCTGCTGACAGACGCAGTCAAGACGGACCGCCGGATTACGCCGGCCAGTGAATGGCTGCTCGATAATTTCTATCTGATCGAAGAGCAGATTCGCACAGCCAGGAGGCACTTGCCAAAGGGTTACAGCCGGGAGTTGCCGCGCCTGCTGAATGGCCCATCGGCCGGGCTTCCGCGCGTGTATGACATCGCTCTGGAGACGATCTCGCACGGTGATGGGCGGGTGGAACCGGAAAGTCTCAGCAGTTTCGTTAAGGCCTACCAGACAGTCACCGCTCTGAAGTTAGGCGAATTGTGGGCAATCCCTATTATGCTACGCCTGGCGTTGATCGAGAATCTACGACGCATCGGGACCCGGATCGCCGCCGACAGAATAGACCGAAACCACGCCGACTATTGGGCGGATCAGATGACGGAGATCGCAGAAAAGGACCCGAAGAGCCTGATCTTAGTGATCGCGGACATGGCGCGTTCAAACCCGCCCATGGTGAGTTCGTTTGTTGCGGAACTTACGCGCCGATTGCAGGGGCAGGGTGGTCCCGCTTTGGCAATGCCGCTCACCTGGCTTGAGCAGCGGCTCTCCGAGTTTGGCCAGACGATTGAACAGTTGGTACAGGCGGAGAACCAGCAACAGGCCGTCGACCAGGTTTCCATAAGCAACAGCATCGATAGTCTACGTTTACTTGGGGCGGTGGACTGGCGAGAGTTCGTCGAGACGATGAGCATAGTTGAACAGACTCTGCGTGAGGACATGGGCGGCTTTTACGGCAAGATGGATTTTGCGACCCGTGATCGCTACCGTCACGTGGTGGAGAAGATAGCGAAGAGCAGCCGGCTATCCGAGGGCGAGGTGGCACGCAAAGCGATTGATCTTTCGCACGATGCCGCCGCCGGAAAGGGCGGTGACGATCGAACTGCACATGTCGGCTTCTACCTGATCGACAAGGGATTTCCACAACTTGAACGAGCGGCCGAGGTCCATTTTTCTGCCCTTGAGGCTCTTCAGAGAATTGGCCGCCGGTTTCCTTTGCTCATCTATATAGGCGCAATAATGTTGATGGCGATGATCTTCACCGGGAGTTTGCTGGCTAAGGCTCATACCGACGGGATTCACGGTTGGTCACTCGCGCTGGTTGGGACCCTCTCGCTTCTCTGCGCAAGTCACCTGGCGGTGGCTCTGGTGAACTGGATGGCGACGTTACTGGCGACCCCGCATCCGCTGCCGAAAATGGACTTTTCCAAAGGAATTCCGCCTGAATCGGGCGCTCTGGTTGTGGTCCCGACTATGCTCGTAAGCACTCAGAACATCGAGGATTTGATCGAGGCGCTTGAGGTCCGGTTCCTGGCAAACCAGGACGACAACCTGCACTTCAGCCTGCTGACTGATTTTCAAGACGCGGACGAGGAAAAGACTCCGGAGGACGAACCGCTGTTGAGGCTGGCACGGCAAAAAATCGAAGAGCTGAATATAAAATACAGGCGAGGAAAAGACGATGCTTTCTTCCTTTTCCATCGCCCCCGCCGATGGAATCCCCGGGAGCGGGTTTGTATGGGTTACGAGCGTAAACGAGGGAAGCTTGCGGAATTGAATTCGCTTCTACGCGGCGGGGCACATGGTATCTCCGGGGACCGCTTCTCGCTCGTTGTTGGTAATACTGCAGTTTTATCGAATGTTAAGTACGTAATCACCCTTGACACGGATACTCAGCTGCCGCGCGATTCGGCATGGCAGTTTGTGGGGGCCATGGCGCACCCGCTGAATCGCGCGCACTACGACGAAGACAAGCAGCGTGTTGTTGCCGGGTACGGCATTTTGCAGCCACGCGTGGCTGCGAGCTTGCCGGGCACAAACCGGTCGCGGTATGCGCGAATGTGCGGGAGTGAGCCGGGCATCGATCCGTATACGCGCGCCGTCTCAGATGTTTACCAGGACCTGTTCGGTGAAGGCTCATTCATCGGCAAGGGCATCTATGACGTCGATGCATTCGAGCGGGCGCTTAACGGACGCTTCCCCGAGAACCGGATCCTCAGCCACGATCTTCTGGAAGGGTGTTATGCACGGGCGGGGCTGTTGAGCGATGTAATGGTGTACGAGGAATATCCATCTCGCTACAGCGTGGACGTGAGCCGCCGGCGCCGCTGGATTCGCGGGGATTGGCAGATTGCGCGGTGGCTGCTGTCGGGTGTTCCTGGTTCCGATCCCGATGCGCGCCTTCAGAAGAATCCGCTCTCCGAACTGTCCCAATGGAAGATCTTAGACAACCTTCGGCGTAGTCTTGTGCCTTCGGCGTTGACACTGCTGTTGCTGCTGGGCTGGACGGTCTTGCCATCGGCATGGTTTTGGACTCTGTCAGTGATCGGCATCATCCTGATTCCTTCCTTAATTGCCTCTGTCATAGATGTGCTTCAGAAGCCGGGTGATGTGCTTTTCAGGCAGCAACTTGCTGCCTCAGTGCGCTCTACGCGCAGGCGTTTCGCTCAAGCTGCATTTTCGCTCGTCTGCCTGCCTTACGAGGCATTTTACAGTGTGGATGCGATTATGCTCACCATGTGGCGGATGCTGGTCACGCATAAGCGACTTCTCGAATGGAGTCCGTCCGACGACTCGGATCGCACGAGCCGTAATCACCAAGAGGGCCTCGTCAGCTCATGCCGGACCATGTGGATTGCCCCGGTCATTGCCACTGCCACGGTGATCTACCTGGCGCTTTCGGGGCCGGCGGCTTTAGCTGAGGCCGGGCCCATACTGGGCCTCTGGTTTTTCTCTCCCGCTATCGCGTGGTGGATCAGCCGACCGCTCGCTCGCCGTGTAGCAAGGCTGACGGACGAACAGACCCTCTTTCTCCGGAAGCTTTCACGAAAAAGCTGGGTGTTCTTCGAGATATTCGTCGACCCGGAAGATAATTGGCTGCCGCCGGATAACTATCAGGAGTATCCGGTTGCCGTGGCCGTACATCGCACCTCGCCGACCAACATGGGCCTTGCGCTGCTCGCGAATTTATCCGCGCACGACTTCGGCTATATTTCAACGGGACAGCTCATCAAGCGCACGACGAATGCATTCCATACAATGAAAACATTGGAACGATACCGGGGCCACTTCTACAACTGGTATGACACGCAATCTCTGAAACCACTGCAACCTATGTATATTTCGACTGTAGACAGCGGGAACCTTGCTGCCCATCTGCTAACATTGCGGCCGGGGCTGCTCGCACTTCCTGATCAAAGAATCATAGGAGCGAGATTGTTTGACGGCCTCAGCGATACACTAATGATTCTCGTGGGGATTTTCGAGGACACTCCTGGAGTAGTCGCACCAGCGGGGCTCGCCCATCTTCGGCAATGCCTGGAGTCAGCGCTCAAGTCCCCGCCAACTAAGCTTATGGCGGCTCGACAGTGCCTTGATTATCTGGCACTATCCGCTGCAGAAGTGGTCGCCGGCATTGATGCCGACCGTGAGAACCAGTCCGGGTGGTGGGCGCGTGCCTTTGCCCGGCAATGCCGTGACGCCCTCGATGAGCTGACCCTTCTTAACCCGCCGACAGTTAGCGGCATCGATGAGATACCGACGCTGCGCGAACTGGCAGGACTTGGCAACCAACGCGCCATTGAGAGAATCACGGCTATCGAACAGCTTGCATTGCAATCCGGCGAACTCGCCCGTATGGAATATGATTTCCTATTCGACGAGGAGCGCCATCTATTGACCATCGGGTACAACGTCGGTGAAGGCCGGCGGGACGCGAGTTTTTACGATTTGCTTGCTTCGGAAGCGAGACTGTGCAGTTTCGTGGCGATTGCGCAGGAACAACTGCCGCAGGAGAGCTGGTTCACCCTGGGGCGACTGCTCACCACTACGAGTGGAGAGCCGATTCTCCTTTCGTGGGGCGGATCGATGTTTGAGTACCTCATGCCATTGCTGGTGATGCCGACGTATGAAAACACGCTGCTCGACCAGACTTATAAGGCGGCTGTGGCCGGGCAGATCGAATATGGAAAGAAGCGCGGAGTGCCGTGGGGCATTTCGGAATCCGGCTACAACATGATCGACGGCTGTCTTAACTACCAGTACCGCGCTTTTGGCGTGCCCGGCCAGGGGCTCCAACGCGGGCTCTCCGGGGACCTGGTAATTGCGCCCTATGCTTCGGCGCTTGCGCTGATGGTGGCGCCCGAGGAAGCGTGCCTGAATCTGCAGCGACTCGCCGCTGAAGGGTTTGAAGGAAAATACGGCTTCTATGAAGCTATCGACTACACACCTTCACGTCTGCCGCGCGGACAGTCGAGCGCCGTGGTTCGCTCCTTCATGGCACATCACGTTGGAATGAGCTTGCTCTCTTTGGCCTATCTGCTCCTGGACCGTCCGATGCAGAAGCGATTCGAGTCGGACCCGGTGTTCCAGGCAACCGTGCTGTTGCTCCAGGAGCGGGTGCCAAAGGCCACGGCGTTTTATTCGCACACCGCCGAGCTCTCCGATTTACGTACGACTCCCAGCGGCCTGGATACGCCGGTGCGTGTTTTCAGCAGCCCGGATACGCCGATCCCTGAAGTGCAGTTGTTGTCGAACGGGAGATACCACGTGATGATCACAAATGCAGGCGGCGGATACAGCCGCTGGAAAGACATCGCAGTGACACGCTGGCGCGAAGACAGCACCTGCGACAACTGGGGCATGTTCTGTTACCTCCGCGACGTGGCGAGCGGAGAGTTCTGGTCAACCGCATATCAGCCGACGCTCAAACGACCGGCCAATCAATCGAATAGTTACGAAGCGATTTTCTCGGAGGCGAAAGTGGAGTTTCGCTGCCGAAACCAAGACTTTGACACACATACGGAGATCGCTGTTTCACCCGAGGATGACATTGAACTGCGCCGGGTCCGCATCACCAACCGGGCACGGACGCGCAGAGCGATCGATGTTACGAGTTACGCGGAAGTGGTTCTTGCACCGCCTGCCGCGGAAGCACTGCATCCGGCGTTTAGTAATCTCTTTGTTCAGACCGAGATCATTCGCCGGCAGCGGGCGATCCTCTGCACTCGCCGGCCCCGCTCCCAGGACGAGCAGTCGCCCTGGATGTTTCACCTGATGGCTGTGCATGGGGCGGAGATCGGAGAAGTCTCCTATGAGACCGATCGCATGCAGTTCATCGGCCGCGGAAACACCGTTGAAAATCCGCAAGCTATGAGCGGTGCAGCTGATTTTTTTACGGGTGCGCTCTCGGACAGCGAGGGCTCAGTGCTCGATCCGATTGTAGCAATCCGTTATCGAATAATGCTTGATCCGGAAGAATCGGTAACGATAAATATTGTCTCGGGCATCGGCGAAACCCGCGACGTGTGCCTGAGCCTTGTGGAGAAATACCAGGATCGACATCTCGCGGATCGCGTCTTTGATCTGGCATGGACACATGGCCAGGTGTTTCTGCGGCAGTTCAATGCGTCAGAGGCCGACGCGCAACTCTATGGGCGCCTTGCCGGCTCGATAATCTATGCTAATTCTTCGCTGCGCGCCGAACCGGACGTCCTCATCAAAAACCACCGGGGTCAATCCGGTCTCTGGGGCTATGCTATATCCGGTGATTTGCCGATCGTGCTGCTGCAGATTGAAGATCCGGCAAATATCGATCTGGTGCGCCAACTCGTGCAGGCCCACGCATACTGGCGTCTAAAAGGACTGGCGGTGGACCTGGTGATCTGGAACGAAGATCACGCCGGTTACCGGCAACTTCTGCAAGACCAGATCATGGGGCTCATTGCCGCGGGCACCGAAGCCAACGTGACGGATCGACCCGGCGGAATTTTCGTAAGACCTGCGGACCAGATATCGGAGGAGGACCGCATCCTGATCCAAACGGTCGCTCGCGCCATCATCACCGATAGACGGGGTACGCTGGCGGACCAGATCAACCGTCGCAGTTTTGTGGAAGTACCAGTGCCGCTCCTTATACCGACCCGAACCCACAGCTCTGAACCCCTGGCGGTCGCTGCGTTGCCTCGCCACGATCTGACGTTTTTTAATGGATTGGGCGGATTCACCCCGGATGGCCGCGAGTACGTCATCACAACTGCGCACGGCCAGGTGACGCCGGAGCCGTGGGCGAATGTGCTGGCAAACCCACACTTCGGGTCCGTTATTTCAGAAAGCGGGCTTGCCTATACCTGGAGCGAGAATGCCCATGAGTTCCGCCTCACTCCCTGGGGGAACGATCCTGTGAGCGATTCGAGCGGAGAGGCATTTTACATACGTGATGAAGAGCGTGGTCACTTCTGGTCCCCCATGCCGCTGCCCAGCCGCGGAGTGACGCCTTACGTCACCCGGCATGGATTTGGCTATAGCGTCTTCGAGCACACGGAACGAGGCATCCACTCAGAGGCGTGGGTTTACGTGGCCCTGGACGCACCGATCAAGTTCACGGTGCTCAAAGTACGAAACGACTCGGGGCGAGCGCGCCGACTTTCCGCCACCGGATACGCGGAATGGGTCCTTGGCGACATGCGGCCGAAATCGGCAATGCATGTGATTACTGAACTTGACCCCAACAGCGGCGCGCTCTTTGCGCGAAACTCCTACAACACGGAGTTCGCCGACCGGGTTGCCTTCTTCGATGTAGACGAGGTGACTCGGACCGTGAGCGGCGACCGGACCAAATTCCTTGGGCGCAACGGCACGCTTCGGAGTCCGGCCGCGATGAGGCGGTCCCGGCTTTCCGGGAAGGTGGGGACTGCTTTGGATCCCTGCGCCGCTATCCAGGTCCCATTCGATCTGGCCGACGGACAAGAGCGTGAGATCATCTTCAGGCTCGGCGCAGGGCAAGATGCCGATGACGCCGGCAAACTGGTGCGTCGTTTCCGGGGATCTGCTGCCGCACGCGGCGCGCTCGAAGCAGTGTGGCAGTACTGGAATCACACGCTCGGAGCAGTGAATGTGGAAACACCCGACCAATCCGTCAATATCCTGACTAACGGTTGGCTCTTATACCAAACTATAGCATGCCGCCTTTGGGCGCGCAGCGGATACTACCAGTCGGGGGGCGCCTTCGGTTTCCGCGATCAGTTGCAGGACGTAATGGCGCTCATCCACACAGAGCCGCGGCTTGTGCGTGAGCATCTTCTTCTGTGCGCGGCCCATCAGTTCAAGAAGGGTGATGTCCAGCATTGGTGGCATCCTCCATCAGGGCGCGGCGTGCGTACACACTGTTCGGATGATTTCCTCTGGTTGCCGCTGGCCACGTGCCGTTACGTTCTGAATACCGGAGACACCGGAGTATTGGATGAATCCGTCCACTTCCTCGAGGGCCGCCCAGTAAATACGGACGAGGACTCGTATTACGATCTTCCCGGCCGGTCTGAACAAGCGACCAGTTTGTACGATCACTGTGTGCGGGCCATCCTGAGAGGCATCAGCTTTGGTGTACACGGCCTGCCACTCATCGGCTCGGGTGATTGGAACGACGGAATGAACATGGTGGGCGCACACGGTAAGGGCGAAAGCGTCTGGCTGGGGTTCTTCCTTTATGAAGTGCTCATACAGTTCACTAAGATTGCACTTATTCATGAAGACCTGCCCTTTGTTGAACGCTGCCAGAGGGAGGCTGCTCAACTACAGCGAAGTATCGAAAAGAATGGATGGGATGGTGAATGGTACCTCCGCGCCTACTTCGACGACGGCTCGCCGCTGGGTTCTGCGGGCAATGCCGAATGCCGGATCGATTCGATAGCGCAGAGCTGGTCTGTTCTCTCGGGCGCCGGGGATGCCGAACGCTCACGAACGGCAATGGAAGCGCTGGACAAGCGCCTCGTTCGACGTGACCATAAACTGATCCAGCTTCTGGACCCGCCTTTCGACAAATCGGATCTGAATCCCGGCTATATAAAAGGATACGTCCCGGGTGTAAGAGAGAATGGTGGGCAATACACTCACGGGGCGATCTGGGCGGCGATGGCATTCGCTGCATTGGGTGACAGCCGCCGCGCGTGGGAACTGCTGGCAATGATCAACCCGGTGAACCATGGGAGTACCAGGGAGGAAATAGCGACGTATAAAGTAGAACCCTACGTTGTCGCTGCCGATGTATATGCGCGCTCTCCGCACATTGGTCGCGGCGGATGGACATGGTACACGGGATCTGCCGGTTGGATGTACCGGCTTATCTTGGAATCACTTCTGGGGCTGCGGCTTGAAATAGACAAACTGAGTTTCGCACCGTGCCTCCCTGCTGATTGGGAGACATTCAAGGTGCACTACCGATACCGGGAAACTATCTACCATATCACTGTCCTGCAAACGCGCACCGAAAAGGGCGGGACACGTGTGATAGTCGATGGCGTTGAGCAACATGAAAAGGCTATTACCCTTGTTGACGACCATCGGGAACACTCAGTCGAGGTGAGAATAAACGCCGCACACAGTTAACAGAGATTGACCGTTCCGGGAGTTCGATCGTGAAGTACGGACTTTCAACTGATAATCGTTACCTCTATTCAAACTTTAGATATCGTCGCCTCGGCGAATCCGCCGATTGTGTTTAGGCGCCGAATTTTCTGAGCCTGCCGGCGTTGGCGAGGGCTAAGGGCATGAGGTGTATAGTGTGGAAGATTCCCAGTTCTCCTTTCAGGCATTCTCTTTCGGTAAAGGCGCTGCATGTTTGGCCGAGGACGAAAGGTGAATTCAGAAGAAACGGCACCGGATGCCAGCTATGGCCTTTCATAAGCGCAGGGGTTGAATGGTCTCCTGTTATAATCAGCACATCGGGCTTAAGGCTTAATATCTCCGGCAGGAATGAATCGAATTCCCCGATCTTTGCGGCTTTACCCTCGAAATTTCCGTCCTCACCGTAAGAGTCAACTTTCTTAACGTGCATGAAGAAAAAGTCATAGTCGTTATATTTCTTTTTAAGGAAATCGAGTTCCTCCCGGATGTCGCCTTTCAATGCAGGCGCTTCCATGCCGATCAGCCTTGCAAGGCCGCGGTACATGGGATATACGGCGATGCAGAGGGGTTTCAGTCCATAGGTTTCTTCAAAGTGGGGGATATCCGGGACCTGGGAAAATCCGCGGAGCAATATATAGTTCGCCTTTGGTTCGTCTTTTATAACGGCGTTAACCTTTGTTATAAGTTTTTCCGCAATCTTTGCAACCCTCACTGCCTGCGGAGTTTCAGGAGTAACCGGGATAGGAGTCATGCCTTCTTTTTGAGGGTCCGTGTCTTTTATGGCGGCGGAACCATCAGGAAGAGATTCCGGAAATCTGAGCACTGCGGCAAACCTGTGCTCCATGCCGGGCGAAAAGATTATTTCGACGTCATCTATTTTCTTAATTTTTTCCTGAAGTCTCTCTGTAATCTTCCTGCTTTCATCGGTAGGAGGTCTTCCTGCGCGTCTGTCTTTTACGATTCCCTTTTCGTTGGTAGCATAATTAATGCGTATAGCGATGTCCGTCTTTTTTAATTCTACTCCAAGGCCGAGGGCCTCAAGCACGCCTCTGCCTATCTGCCACTCTATAGGATCATACCCGAACAGCGACAGGTGTCCCGGCCCGCTGCCCGGCGTTATTCCGTAGGAAACGGGCATATGGAGGCCGCAGGCGGATGCTGCTGCAAGGGCATCGAGATTCGGCGTCCGGGCGGCGTCAAGTTCGGTTTTTCCGTTGACGGGTAATCCGCCGAGACCGTCAAGGACTACGAGGAAAATCTTTGTCTTGTTTTTCTGGACTAAATCTTTTATCAAATTTTGCATACGTACGCTACACCTTGAAGCGCGCCATGGTTTCCTTAAGTATCTGGGCCGTACTGGAGAGCTGCGCAGCCGACGCTGCGAGTTCTTCAACCGCTGCGGTCTGTTCCTCTGATGAAGCCGACGCCTCTGCAGCGGATGTAGCCGTGTCGGCAGCGGATGTAGCGATTGTCTCGATGTCCTTTACAATACTGTTGACCTGAGAAGCAATACCGGTAAATTTTCCGGTAACCTCTGTAATCAGCGCAGCCCCTGCCTCCATTTCTTTCTGTCCGTCCTGCGCGGAAAGCACCGCTTCTTCGGTTTCATCCCGGACCTCTTTGATTATCTTGGATATCTCCCGCGCGGAATTTGCGGAATTCTCTGCAAGCTTCCTCACCTCATCGGCAACAACTGCAAAACCGTGACCGGATTCACCTGCCCTGGCAGCCTCGATTGCCGCATTCAATGCCAGAAGGTTTGTCTGGAAGGCTATTTTCGTCATGACTTTGACTATCTTGCCGATCTCCTGTGAACGTAAAGAAAGACCCTGCATAGCCGACACTGACCTCTCTGATGAAACCTGAAGAAGTTTGGTTTTTTCTGCAAGGTCCAGCATCAGGTTCTCGCCTTTTTGGGTAGCGTCATTTGCAACCTGCGCGGCATCGGAGACGTCCTTGGAACTCCCGGCAACATTTGAAGCCGCTGCAGACATCATGGAAATGGCGGTTGCAAGCTCCGAAAGCGCCCTTGTAGACTGCTTTGAAACCTGGGCAAGGGAATTTGAAGAATTTGCGAGGAAGTCCGCCTGATCACGGATTTTGAACGTTAGATCCTGCAGGGATTTTATCATTGAATTAGTGGCCTTGCCGAGCTGGTTCAGAAGGTCATCCCCGGTGTCCTCATTTGCCTTGACCGTGAGATCTCCTGCGGAGACCTGCTGGAGTATGAAGAAGTAATCGGTCAGCCCCATGGCCAGACTCATTGAAAAAGTATGCAGTTCATCAGAGGTCTTGCGCAGGTGTTCAATCATATGTTCAAAGCCGATGCCGAGCACGTCCTTTTCGGAGCGGATATGCAGCTTAACATCCAGGTTGCCCTGCTGAACTTCTTCTATGCATGCCGCCATTTTTTTGTATTCGGCGATCATATTGTTTGTCACCTTGCCGAGCTGGTTCAGGAGATCATCGCCCATATCCTCGGATGCATGCACATCCAGATTCCCGAGCGACAACTCGGAAATGACCGTAAAATAGTCGCTCATGCCGAGGGCAAGGTTCATTGTATTTGTGTGCAATTCGTCAACACTTTGTTTGAGGGTTTCAACCATCTTTGCCATTGCATTGGCAAGCATGTCCTTAGATGACCGGATTGCTATTTTTGTATCCAGGTCTCCTGCGGCAATCCTCTCGGCATTCTTTGACAGCTCATTCAATGACGCCGCCATTCTTATAAAGGCGGCCTCCAGTTGCACAATTTCATTCCGGCTTTCAGTTCCGGCCTCCTTCCGCCAGATGTCCGGGATTTCTCCGTCCGCGATCTTATGGGCCGTTGCGGTAACTCTTCTTAACGGCCTCACAATGCCCCTGGTCAGAATAAATGCAAGCATAATGACGGAGATTAATGCCAGCCCGACAATGGTTTTGGAAATGATCCCCTGCCTTCGGACTGATTTTTCGGATTCTATTTTATATCGAGCATACAGATCACTGATTCCCTGCATGAACGGGTCGTAAACCTGCATGAGTTCAGGAAGCAGGACCTGACGGGTATGCAATGACAGTCTGTCCGCTTCGGCGATATTACCCTGTTGCAGCGCCTTTATAACCAAAACGCCTGATTGATGAAATTTCTTGTGTGGATCATCCAATGCTTCAAAGAGCGGCTTCAGTTCCGGATACGGCATCTGATATGAATAGTACCACTTGCCGAAGGCGCATTCCCTTGGATCAAGCTCGCCCTCGAACTTGCCTTTCTTCCGCACCGCCTCGCGCAGGGAATCGACCCATTTATAATGGTGAACCTGCATTCCCCTAAGCGTTTCCTTGAGTTCTATCAGGTCGTTCTTTTTCCCTTCAAAACTTTTCAGGGAAGTAATTCCCTTCTGCCAGGATATGCCGAGAATCAGAACGACGACGAACAAGAATCCGAAGCTGAAAGAAAGCTTCCTGCCTATGGTCAGGTTCTTAAAGGTATCCATAGCTCATCTTACTGAAATTAAAATTGTATCTGGCAGCGCTTTTTCCCGCCGCCCTCGTCCCTGACCCACAAAAGGGTCTTCTTTGTCCTTTCACACCACTGACGCACGTCCTTCTCGAATGTCGGACAATCGGCTGACACTTCAAGGAGATCACCGGGTTTTAATTCCGCTGATTTTGCCGCAATCTTCAATATAGGCTGCGGACATCTTAGTCCCGAACTATCCAGTGTTACAGTTGCCATAATATCATTCCTCCTTATTTGATTTATGTATTTCGATGGCTTGACCGCTCTTTTTCAGAGCATATCTATTCCCTGTCTAATGTTTTTATTATATCACCCTTTTCATTGCATACGTTAACGGTAAAAGAATTTTTATCCGCAATTAAATGCGTTGCGCAGGCAAAACAGGGGTCATAGGCGCGGAAAGCCATCTCAACCATATTCAGAACGCCGTCGGATACGTCGCCGTTCTTTATCAGCTTCTTAGCCGCTTTGTCGATAGACATGCCGATAGCCGCCGCATTGTTGACGGTCGCAACGATAAGGTTCACTTCCGTCAGAATGCCGTTTTTATCGGACTTGTAGTGGTGGATCAGAGTGCCGCGCGGAGCTTCCACAACGCCGATACCCTCTTCAGGCGTCGCCGTCGGAATATTTCTTATATTCGGATCGGTGATCTCCTTATCCATGGCAAGCTCCTGCATACGCTCTGCGGCATAGAGGGCTTCTATCAACCGTGCCCAGTGAAAGGCAAGGGTATTATGCAAGGGCTTTCCGCCTAATGTAGCGAACATCCTTTCGTATTCAGCCTGTGCAAGCGGAGTAGCCATGCCGTCGGAAACATTCAGCCTTGCCAGCGGCGCCACTCTGTATATGCCGCTGTCGGGGCCGTCGATAAACCCTTTCCATCCGACTTCCTTCAGGTAGGTGAATTTCATATAACTCCATGGCTCGACGCGCTCTTCTATATGATTAAGATATTCCTTTGGTTTGAATTTAACAAACTCCCTTCCTTCAGGTGTAACTACCCTGACATCGCCGTCGTAAAAGTTGACTTTATTGTTTTTGTCCACCAACCCCATATAATACGTATGATGCTTGTAAACATCTCCGGCGATAAGATCGAGATAATCCTTGTTATCTAAAACAACGTCATTGAACAGCTTCAATGCAAACCGCGCAAATTCAACCCCGTTTTTTGCAACTTCCGCAATCCACAATCTGTCATCTTCCGTAAGAGGTTTTGATACTCCTCCTGGAAGACCGCAGACCGGATGGATCACCCTTCCTCCGATGTGGGTTATGACGTCGCGGCATTCCTTCCTCAGTTTAATCACCCGTTTTGCGTTGTCGATACCGACCTTCGCAATCACTCCGAGGATATTTCTTTCGGCAGGAGCTGCCGAAGGTCCTACTACAAAATCAGGCCCGCCCAGAAAGAAGAAATGCAGCGTATGGTCTTCAAGCATAAAGGCAGAGTACATCAGCTCCCTGATCTTTTTTGCCGCCGGCGTCGGTTCAACCTTGAACAGGTCATCCAGCGCTTTTGTGGAACATATATGATGGGTGGTCGGACATACGCCGCAGATTTTAGGCGTTATCCTCGGCATTTCCTCGGCAGGGCGTCCTACGCAGAACGCCTCAAACCCCCGGAGTTCCGGTATCTGGAAATAGGTCTTTGAAACATTGCCGTCGTCATCGAGGAAGATCTCTATCTTCCCATGACCTTCAAGCCGCGTGATCGGGTCTATCGTAATACGTTTACTCATATATCTCCATAATTATCTTTTTCTTCTCAGCATTGACGCAGGCAATGCATAATAATAAAAAATACCCGCCGGGTCCGCAATCGAATCGATCACCTTTTTTATCCCCTGCTCGTCGTTTGCATCAATAATAGATGCGAGACCGGATAGAAACTTTGCGCCCTGATCAACAACCCTGCTTGTCGGGCCAAAGCAGCCCCTGCACGGCATATTCGCATTTATGCACCGTTCACCGCAACCGTCCCTTGTGGCAGGGCCGAGACAGATGACGCTCTGATCCAGAAAACATTTTACAGGATCAAGCAGCACTTCATGCACCCTTTTAATTTCTTTGATAACCGCCTTTTCAGGCTTTGTGTCTCTTCTTTTGCAGGAGTCGCAGAGGGCCCTGTCAGGGGCAAGGACCGTGCCCTTTTCAGGGAGATTGCCTGACAGAATGGCTTCCACGGCCTTCATGATAAGGTCGGGCGGAGGCGCACAGCCGGGGAGATAATAATCCACATCGATTACCTGATCAAGCGTACATACGGTATCATAAAATTCCGGCAGAGTTAATTCGCCTTCCTCCACCATTGTTTTTTGCTGCGGCAATATTCCGTCCGGATTGTAGACGGAAGGGGCATTCAGATAAACCCAGTCGAAAATCGTTTTCCGGTTTATAAAGTTGGCAAGTCCCGGAGTGCCGCCCAGATGCGCACAGGCGCCGAAGGCCACGACCAGACCTGATTTTTTCCTGAGGAGCTTCGCCATATGCTCCTGCTCGCCGGTCCTTATTGCTCCGTTAATGAAGCTGACCGCAATATCTCCGTCCTGCAAGGCTTCAACATCTTTTACCTTGAAATCCATGGCTACCGGCCAGAAGACAAATTCAACCGCCGCTACAACCTTCAGGATGTCTTCGGCAAGATCAACTACGGCCTCCTCACAACCGCCGCAGGAAGCGCACCAGTAAAAGGCCACCTTTGGTTTAGACAAGGGTGTCCTCCTGAAAATCCGCACTTACCCCTTTTGCTAAAGCGGGGATAGAAAGAGCCAACGGTCCTAATGCCTTTATGGTCGCGACCATATCATTTATCGTGTCCACAAATTTATCCGCTTCAGTTGCCGATACCCAGTCGAGCCTCAAACGTTCTTCTTCTATTCCGAACTGGCTGAGCACCTTTTTTAAAAGATAATATCTCCTCAAAGCCTTATAATTACCTTCTTTGTAATGGCAATCTCCGGGATGACATCCGAGTATCAGCACCCCGTCGGCGCCGGACTGAAAGGCCTTCAGAACAAACTCCGGTTCAACCCTTCCGGTGCACATCACCCGGATAACTCTTACATTGGGAGCATAGATTTTCCGTTGACTGCCTGCGGCGTCGGCGCCGCCATAGGAACACCAATTGCACAGAAAACCCACGATTTTCGGTTCAAAGTTCTCTATTTTAAGACCTCCTCTATCTCGGCAAAAATCTGCTGATCGGTGAAATGCTTACCCTTGATCGATCCGCTTGGGCAGGCTGCCACACAGGTTCCGCACCCTTTGCATAAAGCCGCATTGATAACGGACACCTTCTTCTCTTTATCAAAAGTGATCGCCTTATACGGACAGAGACCTATGCAAGTCATACATCCTGAACAAGAGTTTTCATCTATTTCCGCCGAGGCTGCTTCAAGCTCCAGTTTTCTTCCGGGCACAAGGGTGGACAAAACCTGTCCGGCGGCTGCAGCTCCCTGAGCAACAGAACCCTGTATATCCTTAGGCCCCTGAGCACATCCGGCAATGTATATGCCTTCGATGTTTGATGATACCGGCGCAAGCTTTGTGTGGCCTTCAGCGAAAAAGCCGTCGGTACTTTTTGTTATACCCAAAAGATTCGATAATGCAGGCGTGTCTTTTGACGGGACCATTGCCGGACAGAGTATCACCATGTCCGCAAATATTTCCTGTTTTTTACCCGAGACGTCGGTGCAAAGGATATTGATATTTGCATCTTCCTGCATTATATCCGCGCGCATGGGAAGCGAAGTGTGAATGAACCGTATATTGCCTTCAGCCTTCACAGAATCAAGAAATGCCTGATTGTCCTTCCCGGGCACGCACCAGTCCGCATATATGTGATAAATACTTGTCGAAGGCAGGTGCTTCTTTATCAGGCGGGCGAATTTCAACGCATAAAGACAACATACGCCCGAACAGTATTCATGATGGTTATTGTCGCGGCTGCCTACGCAATGGACTATGGCAACGGATTCAGGTTCCCTGGAATCTTTCATGAGGAGTTTGCCGGCTGTCGGGCCGGTCTGCGATAGAATCCTCTCAAATTCAAGACTTGTATAAACCTCGGGAATCTTTCCGTACCCGAATTGAAAAAGCACCGCGGGATCAAAAAGTTCAAAGCCCGTTGCAACGATAATCCCGCCGGCATCTTTCAGAACAATTTCTTCTTTGTCATCATAATTGATCGCATCGAACATGCAAGCCTGTTTGCAAAGACTGCATTCCCGCGTTTTATTCTTTTCATATTCTTCTTGTGTGATCAACCCCAGATCAAAGGCTTCCTTGCATATGACGTCTTCACCTTTCATTCGCAGGCAATTCTTTTCATCGATTACGGGCACATTCGGCAAAGCGCCCGTATATGGGACGTAGATCGCCTTCCGTTCGCTCAGGTTATAGTCGAATTCATTTTTAACTTTGACCGGACAGGCGTCATAGCAGGTGCCGCAGCCGATGCATTTTTCCTTATCCACATACGTAGCTTTCTTCTTTATATTTACCGAAAAATTTCCGAGGAACCCGGTAATATCCCGGACTTCGCTGCAGGTAAACAATTCTATATGTTCATTATGCAGGACCTCATCCATTCCGGGTTCCAGCATACATGATGCGCACTCCATCTTGGGAAAGACGTCTTCATATCTTGCAGGTCTGCCGCCGATAAAGGAGTTCTTTTCAACAAGATAAACCTTTCTGCCTGCCTTTGCGAGCAAGAGGGCGGACTCCATCCCTGCCGGGCCGGCGCCGATAACAACCGCGTCGGTGTTGCAGGCGATCTCCTTCTTTTCAAGGGGTTCATTCAGACTTACCCTCCTTACCGCAGCCCTTATATAGGCTTTTGCCTTTTCAGTAGCGGCGGCTTTGTCGTCAGTCACCCATGCAACCTGCTCCCTGATATTCACCATCTGAAAGAGATAGGGATTGACGCCCGCCTTCTGCAAGACATCTCTAAAGGTTTTTTCGTGTTCTTTCGGCGAGCATGCTGCGATGACGACGCGGTCGGGACTTTCTTTTATGATATCATCGGCAAGAAAATTCTTGCCGTCTTCGGAGCAGAAAAGGCTGTGGACTTTTGCATAGGCTACGTCTTCAAGGCTTGAGGTAAAAGATACCAGTTCATCAAAATCTAAATTATCAGATATATTCGTCCCACAACTGCATATATAAACTCCGACCTTACTTTTCATGTCCTCTGTTTATTTCTTTGTTCATAGGACCATCTTATAGACTTTTCTATCTGATACCATTTTATGCATAATTATACCCTTAATATCAGCAAATATGTCAATAAAATATGAAAGTTATAAATAAACTTTCAATAATTTATTTAAGAAATAATCCGGATGCCGAACACGGGTTGTTACAGTATTTTTCTTTTGGGAATCTTTTAAATGAAGATACTGTTAGAATTCCTGACGCATATTAGGTTAAAATAGACCTATTGTTTTTATTATAGACATAATGGGCGGTTAGCTCAGCTGGGAGAGCGCCACGTTCGCAACGTGGAAGTCGAGGGTTCGAATCCCTTACCGTCCACCATTTTTTCCTCTATTTATCAATACGATTGTTTCTGTAAAGAGCGTCAACAGGTAAAGACGTGAATTCTCCTGAAGAATGTTTGTAGCTTTTCATGAGAGACCCCTACCCTTCGTCTGAACAAACAATAAGCCGAACAGAATCCATGCCTACTTACAAAAAACAGCCCCTACTGCCGACACAAAATCTGCAGCACTATCACACCCGCTCCATTCAAGCTTAAAGTCGAAAGCTTTCTCAGTCAGAGAGACTACATTTACCCCCAAAGACTCAAGGCTGTAGATTCTTTTGGAAGGATGCTTACACTTATTTTTTCCTAATTCAATTGCACATTGTTCACATGCAAGACAGGTTCCAGATCCAGCCACAATATGCCCCTTCTTACGGTATCGCAGAAGTTCATCCGTAAGCAGTCCCCGAACTTTCCTGAACGCAGTATCATATCTTTCCTCCGTTATGATTTCAGGGAATTGTTCGAGAGGGATTCTATAGCAGATTATTTTTACTTTCTTGCAATCCTTTATATATTCCAAAAGAGTTGGGCTGTATGGTGGACATGCCAAGTTCATGCCATATTTCTTACATGGTTCACAGGCTATTTTGTATTTTTCAGAAGAATCAATTTCCGATACCTGCATGATAGTCTCGAAGTGTTCAATATAGTATTCAGTACCGTTTGCATCGGTATGTTCGATGACTTTTGTTTTAATGTTATCTATGATTTTGTTGCTTTTCATTAAGAAATCCGACCTGTATTCACTCATTTTAACATGATATCTATATGCAGATAATTGAAAAAACATCTTTATCATTCGAGTATGAGGTTTTCATTGAGGAGAAGGAAGGGTTAGAGAACGTCAAAATTCTTGAGATGAACAGAGACATTAACAGGACTATCCTGTAAGATGTCAGGGATAAACTGTCAGGCCAAGGGTTTTGAAGTCGCGGTCAAACGACAAACAGGGGATATTATCGAGCACATGAGTTATTACAACAAAAGAAACGGCATCACAAAGGGATATCTTCTTGTCTCTGGAAAGTTTTCTGAAAACATCTTCAGCGGATGTTCTCACAGAATCATCATAATGAACTATATATAAAGCAGGTTTAATTTCATCAAGAAACTCCAATGCCGTTTTAAAACTTGATCTGTATCTGAGAAGTGTCACCGTTTCACTGATTATGTCCCATGTGGTATAAAGGACAACAGCATTTTCTTTGCAATATTCAAGGAGGTCTTCAGCCCTGTCATAGTTGGTATCGTCCGGCACGAGGGAGGCATAAAAGAATGAAGTGTCACAAAAGACTTTATTCTGAGGCAGAATCATTCGTCGCCCTCTGCCACATACAAATATTCCTTGATGTTTTCGGATACAGGCTTTGTTCTATATTTTTTAGAGCCAAGCTTTTTTCTGAGTGTAAGTAGTCTGGCCGCAGCCTCACCCGGTTTTATTTTCGGCGGCGTCCTGATCTCTGCAACAACCTCGTCATGAACTGTTATCTGATAAACAGTTTCAGGCGAAGTCTTCAGAGATTTTATAATCCCTGGCAGCCGCTTCCGTGCCTCGGTTATGGAAATAACGTTTTTCATATACATCCCCTCATTTTGAATTGTACTATATGTACATTATTGTACAGAAAATGGCATGGTTTGTCACTATGTTGATTAAAAGGAGTGATAAATGGGTTGGCAGTGAATAGAGTTAGGATTAAAGACATTGCAGCCGATCCGGGCAATTTGTTCTGCTAAATTGATATCGGAAGATATATTTTATGGGGGTTCAGCGCTATTTTACCTTCTCACAGGAGTCAGCACAATTATTGAACCTGAGAATTATGCGTATTTCTTTTGAAAATCAATTGTGAATAATGAAGATTTGACTCAGTCTGACACTGTGTTGTTTCATTAAGCGTAATCAACCTGCTACAGCATATTCGACTGTTCTCGGGTTCTCCATTCGTCGTGACGCATCAAGTATTTCCATACCCACAACATTTCCGTCTTTATCAAAATCAAGAATTACGCCGGGCTTTTCCTCATCGCTTTCCTCAATCGGCATACTGCTAAAAATAATGCGCATAACGTCAACTTCAGGGTCATAGGTAATTTTCATGGCTGCCTCCAGTACTTACTGATCTTGCTTGTTCTATAAACTGTGACCACAATTGCAGGGTCAACGGTATCATTCACGATAACCCTGACAAGATAGTCCTTACCTGTTCCTATATCAATTATGGACTGATATGCCTTTTTATGTCCATATTCGTCAACAATCTGTTGGGGATTATGCAAAACAGATTCCACAATATTTAAAGGAATCTCTCTTCGTCTAATTTCCTCATGTGCATGTCTGGAAATTTCAAATTTCATTCGTCTCCCTCCAACTCATTGCCCATGCGATCTTTGATGTCCATTATACACCCAGCACAGATCGCTCATCGACAAGCGGCGATAGATAGCCTGTAAATCCAAGCAGAAGGAGACAGATCAAAGTGGAGTCTTTAGCCGACAAGTCCCGCCGTATACCGTTAGGGTTGCCAGCATGGCGGATACCGGGATAGTCGGAACAGAACTTATAAAGGTTCTGGAGAGCCTCTTTCACTTTGTCATGCGGCCAATCGCCGATATGATTACAGAGTGCCCCTAATGTGCCTGGGTTGCCATGAGTTGTAGAAGCCAAGCCCTCGGCGTAGTTGCTTGCTTTGGCGATACAGGTCTTGAGGTCGGCTGCATCCTGAGAGCGGGCATAGCGGTCGAAAGCGTGCTCGAAGTCTTGAAGAAGACCGCTTAAATGGCCGTTTGTAGAATTCAGTCGCTGAAGTTCGGAATAGAGGTTTGTAAATGAACCCGGGAGCAGAAAGCGCAACTTGAAGGGGTCGTCGAGGCGGTAACGAAGGTTATATTTGCCTATAAATTGCCGCAGGAGCTGCTTGAAAATTTCGGGATTTCCGGGAACGTCGTAATCAACAATAACTTCATATGCAGTCTCCAGAAATTCCACGATTGCAGTTTCGTCACGAAAATCAGAACCGCTCAGGGCAGAAAAAGCAGTGTGTGCTTTGACGGCGTCATTCTGGATTTCTTCAAACAGAGGTTCTGGTGTCGGCAAGGCGAGGAAGTCCTCCGCAGCCTCATAAAGATTATTGAATAAGTCTGGCGGCGCACTATTATGAGCGGCCAGCGGCTCCCAGATTTCTTCAGGCGTATATTCCCAATGATTTCGCAGGCTGCCGGTCATAGCTCACCCTGAAAGGCGCGGTGGAGCAAGGAGTGAAAGAAATCGTCAAGCCGACGGCGGCTATCAACCTGTGCAGCCTCAAGTGTGCGCACTTGGGAAACATAAGAAGAGAATTCGCGCTGCAACGACTTAGGCGGGACGGAAACTGTTAAACCGAGTAGCAAGGCCATTTCAAGCCGCTTCGTGCCATGACCTGCGGTAGAAACAAGGGAAAGAATCTTTGCAGCATTTGACTTAAGTAACCAGTGGAGATAATCAGGTTCAATCTCCGCACGCGGCAATAACGCTTTCATATCCTGATTGATTGTTACGGGAACGCGCGTGATTGTAACAGGGAATGTGTGCGCAAGGATCATGCCCCTTACAACGATAAGCACCGTGTCTTTAGGCAGGAGCCGTAACCGCGACGATTTAAGCGCTGCATCTGAAATATGGTCAGTGGTATCATTAATTTCGGGTGTCTTCATGTCCTTCGGACTAACCCACGGAATCGCACCAGACCAGAAGTCTGGGTTCTCAGTAGACGGTGTTGCACCACTCACATGCAAGAAAAGTTCCCCCATAGATACGACAGGCCAGCGATTTTCTGCTGCTCGGCTTTCGGAAAACATGGTCGAGAATAGTCCTGAGATGGCTTGAGCTGTTCGCTCATCAGCTTCGGCGCGAAGTCGTCGCAACTGGTCCGCCTCATCCAAAATACGAACAATGCGCTCCTGCTCAGCTAAAGGTGGAATGGGTATGCTAAGTTCGCGGATTGCATCGTTAGTGATTGCCTTCTGCGTGGCACCGGTGCATAAAGCATTTTTCCGTTCTTGAAACGGCTGAGACTGCAACCAATACGCAACCCATCTGCTATTTGTCCCTTGTTTTGGCCGTAATGCAGCAAACCCCGTTGACCAAATGTAGTTGCTTCTTTCACCGGTAACGAGAACAACCTTTTCGGTCGCCTGCATACGGGCAAAGAGAATATCACCATTATTGGCACCCAGATCAGCACGCGATGGGCGAGCATCAAAGGTAACTGATGCGGAAGGTGTAACGTCGTTGCCATTAACATCCCCTGTCGACACGTAGGGACGCATTTCCGTGAAGGCGTTCACTCGATTGCCGGTAAGCTGACACGCCTGGAGCAATGGCTGAATAAGCCACTTGCTCATTTCTCTCGTATCCTTGCCAGCAGTTTAGTGGCGCGCTCTGTGATCTCTCTTTCGATGAGAACAATATCTTCAAGAATTTTCGCAGGGGGGTCATGGTGCACGGATTCAAGTCGTATCGGCTTGAATCGACCTGCCATAAGTTGCCAGCCATTATCCCGAATTCGATCAATCGGCACATTGAAGCTATTTGGCCCCTCTTCACGTTTTGGCCATTTGGCGATAATGTCAGAAATATCGTTTGCCTCTATGGGCGTGCGCTTGTCATCCAGAGATAAACCGTCGGCGGTCAGTTCATAGAACCAAACGGATTCGGTAGCTCTGCCTTTCTCAAAAATAAAGACAGCGGTGCCGACGCCTGAATAGGGTTTGAAGACGCCGGACGGTAGTGCAATAACTGCCTGAAGATCACAGGTTGTGAGTAATAGTTCACGCACTTTTTTGTCCGCCTTACCAGACCCGAAGAGGACACCATTGGGCACGATGACGCCCGCCCTGCCACCGTCTGCAAGATGGTCCATGAACCATTTGAGAAAGAGCAGTTCGGTGTCTCGTGTTTCGAGCCCTATGTCGGCAAGGATGCTTTCCTTTTGTATCTTTCCGGCAAAGGGCGGATTGGCGAGGATAACTTCAAAAAGCTGTCCCGGATATTGCCCGCCCTTGGTAGTCGTCAGAGGGTTATGAAACTCGATATGCGCTTTTTCGAGCTGGTGTAGATACAAATTAAGTATTGCGATCTTGACCATATTTGCGTCGTTATCGAACCCAGTGAAGGCGTGCTCCTCCATGAATTTCCATTGAGCGGGCTTGAGCTGACCGCCATCAACCAGACCACGAGATAAGTCAGCAGGCTTCGTGTTATTTCTCAGTATGTGATTGTAAGCCGAGATCAGAAACCCCGCTGTGCCGCAGGCAGGGTCGCAGATGTGTTTGCCGGGCTTCGGGTCAACCAAGGTAACTATGAGATCAATAATATGACGTGGTGTGCGGAACTGTCCGTTAGTGCCGGATTGAGCGAGCTTGCTGAGAAGATATTCATACATGTCGCCCTTGATGTCTACGCCTTCATGAACAGCAAGATCCATCTCGTGAATGCTCTGGATGACTGCCCGCAGGGTCGGGCGTTCGTATATCTTCAAAGTAGCGCGGTTAAAAAGTAGCTTGCCTGTTTCTGAAAGTCCCGGAAGCTCATGAAACTTCTCAATGGCATCTCGAACAGCATTGAATAGGTTGTCTCCGGTGAGGGTCACGAAATTGCCCCAGGCATAGCGAACCCACTGGCCGGAAAATATCCGGGTGTATTTCTTGTCCATAGAAGCCATGAGCTCATCGCGTTCGCTCAGGAGACGTAGAAAAATAAGATAGGAAAGCTGCTCTATGGAGTCCATGGGATTGTTTACGCCGCCTGCCCAGAGAATGTTCATAAGCTGGTCAACTTTTTGGCGAAGACCGGACGAATAGAAATTGGAGCCGTTTGTTTTTGAGTTTATTGTTTGAGGTGCTGCCATAAATCAAATCTCCTTTATCAACGCGCCCGGCTTGCGGAAGCTAATCTTGACTGTTTAATGAGGCTGGACTGACGGAGGGCCTCGAATACGGTATCGCGGTCATTAAACTTCGCGAGAGCCTGCATGCCGCCGAGCCGGGTAAATTGGCTTCCGCTGAATATAGAAAAATCACCTTGCATAAGCTTGTCGAGCGCGTCCCTGTCATCGGCCACGAGTTCTGCTGTTGCATTCAGCCATTTCTGCTCGCTGTACCGAAGATTGAAGCGTGCAGCAATAGATTCTACAGTATCGGATACGATCTGATCCTTGGTCGGCAAAGGCTTTTTGCCAAGAGCATTATACACAAAGGCCGGTGTGGGAGCAGGCACGCCATAGGCAACGACCAACTTGTCCGTCGAATAAAACATTTCGGGTTTGTGATAAAACCGCTCCTGCATGACCGTTTCGATAGTGTCATCATCCTCAATATCCACCGCCTGAGAAAGTTCATTATCGGATATTGCAAACTCCTTGAGGTCGCGTTCAAAAGAACCCCTGAAGGTCATGACATCAACCCTTTCGCCGTTTGGACCGATTATTCGCACTTCCTGGCTGACTACCCGATCCGTCCCTTCCCATATGGGGATTGATCTATAGCCGGATTGCTGAGCATCGTCTGGGCCAGGATCATTTATAATACCCTGCCCGTATGTGGCCTCTGGAAGCGGATAGCGGACGCCACCGGATGATCCGGATGCGCCGCCGCGAGGCCGGGGCAGTACAAGCGGAATGGAATAATCGTATTTCTCTTCAAAATACTCGGCTACACCGCAGAAATCGAGAAGGAAAAACCATTTCTTTTCATACTCCGTATTGCCGATAACAAAGGTATATCGCCGGGTCCCGCGCCCCTTGATCTGAATGTACTCGGTCGGTGAAAAGACTGGCCGCATAAGCACGACATTCAATAGATCGCGACAGTTGTAACCGGTTGAGAGCATATCCACGGAAACAGCAATACGCTCAGACCGTTTGCCGTCACGGAATTCCTTTGCCAGCGAGGATGAATCAGAAATCCGTGAGGTAATCGTTAAAGCTATGCCGGGCTTAATATCATTCAAAATTTTCGTTAATGTCGTGGCATGGGACTGGTTAACCGCAAATATAATGGACTTGCCGACATTGCCATCCGGGGCCTTTTGGCTCTCACGAAGGAATACGTCGCACATCACTCGGTTGCGATGCGGCGTAAATATCTTCCGCTCCAGATCCTGAATCTTATAATTCTCTTCCTTCTCGTCTACCGTAACAGTCCAGCCAGCCTCTTCAAGGGACTTTGTAGTAATGTCAGTACGGACATCCACGATTTTGGGCGTACAGAGAAACGGCCCTTCAGGGTCTTTGACCGCGTCGATTATGTCGTAACGGAAGGTCGGTTCGCCAGGTTCACATCCGAAATAATGATAGGTGTCCCGCAACTGCCGGGCCTCAAGGGTCTTCGGGTTTTCCTGAGCAAGTTGCTGAATGTTCACGTTTTTCAGGTATGCCTTGGGCGTAGCGGTCAGACCGATTCGGGTAGCCTGAAAAAACTGGACGACTTCGCGGGCATCTCCGTAAATTGACCGGTGCGCCTCATCGTTAATCACAAGATCAAAGTAAAATGGGGTAAATTCCTGCCGGTATCGGCGATCAGTCATGAGCGACTGGATCGTGGCCACAACAACAGAAGAACCCAACAATTCACCGGTCCGGCGAGCTGTCTTGTAGATGACCGGCTTATACTCGCCGAGGACGATATTGAAATCCTCCATCGTCTGCTTTGCCAGTTCAATGCGGTCAACGATGAACAGCACACGCTCGGCGTTGCGGGTTGCCAGAAATCTCCGGATCAGTGCAGCGCAGAGCAAAGTCTTGCCAGTTCCGGTAGCCATTTCGAGGAGAAATTTGCGCCGTCCCTCTTTATCAAAGAGGTCTGCGATAGCCTCCATAGCGTTAATTTGATAACCGCGCAGCTTCAAAGCAGGTTTCAGACGGTAGAGGTAGTCAGGGGTTATGACCTCGGACCTGAGTTCGCGAGGCGGCTGAAGATTCTTGAGACGTACCCGCTCCAGATCCTTCTGAGAAGGCAGACGCTCGATGCGGTATGCATCCTGCTGGGCAGCGCGTTGGAGATTCCAGAACCAATGTTCACGGCCATTGGAAAGGATAACAAACGGCGCGTTGCGGTTCTCAGCATAGCCGCGTGCCTGCTCTTTCGCATCATAGGGGTCTAAGTCCTCGCGTTTTGCTTCAAGGACGCACAAAACACGGCCCATGCTATCTTTCAGAAGGTAATCAGCTCTGCCAGTAGGCGTATGATGTTCGAACTGGACTTGCTGTGAATTGAGCAAATCCCAGTCGCTATCTATCAGAGCCATGTCGATCAGGACTCTTGAAAAGGCTTCTGGATGATGGATGCCATTTTTATTTTTCATGCTGCTATATTTGTACCAGTAATCGTCAATAATTTCAATATATTTGTGGTATTGGTTAGCAGGTGTTAGAAACGCTTTTATCCTTTTGTAGAAGCAAAATAATTTCTATCAACTTCTTCAACGCTTGGACGCTGATTGCTCTCAGCGCTTTTTCCTTAGGCCCATAATATCGGTCACTTTCCATAACCTCTCACTATCCTCGCCCTATCCTCACTCGCCTTATCTCCTTTATAATAAATCTCAATGAACTCTATCCTGTCCTCTTCTTCGTGATAGGCATAGATGATCCTTATCCCCGACTGCACGCCTTTCCCTTTCAGCGCCTTGCAAGCGAACTTTTTGGCCTTATATATTTTCGGTGAACGGATGCCGATTTCGGATATATGAAGGACCGCCCCGCTATCGATGTTCTGTTTGTGAAATGCGTTCATCGCGACCTTAATGAAAATGTGCAAATCCTCTTCAAGTGAGGCGAACCGTCTGAGGAGTTTCTTGAGGTCCTTCTCGAATTCCGGGGCATGGGTAATCTGCTTGAATAGTTTCCCGACGAATTCGCTGTAGAATTTCTTCTCCATCAACTCTCTTCCGCATATGCCCTCACGGAATAGGGCGGAGTGCGGTAAAAGACCGCTTCATACTCGATGACCTCGCCGTCGCTCGTCGTAAGCCAAGGCACGTCGCTGTGAGAATAGGCGCTGATCTGGCTTGCGTTCATTTCGGAAAGCCTGTTCAGGACATCGTCGATCACCTCGATTTCGTTTGCCTTGAACTTCGTAAGGTCCGGCCTGTTTCGTGGCAGGTATTTCGTCCGGGGGTAGCTGAAATAATCGCTCTTTACCTTTTCTATTTCACCCTTCTTGATCATCCGCTCAACAATCTTTGCAAATTCGACCGGCGTAGGGCCATACTGATTTTTCATGTACGATGCCCCGATTAATTGGTCCTCATATTTTTCATAGAAATCAAAATCAATAAAATAGAGCAGCTTGTAGATGACCGTCTCGCCGATGTTCGGCTTCGATCCGACTTTGTTCAGGATGTACAATAGCACTTCCTTGAACTTCTGAAGGTTTTTTTGCGGCACGCTGATACGCATCTGTGGCTTACGTTCATTTTCTTCCTTACCTTCGTGAAGGCATACTTCCGGCTCTTTCCCGGGATCAATAAGATCAGCCACAGGCACATGGAATATCTGCGAGAACTTGAGAAGCTCGTCGGTAGCAATTTTCCGCGCGCCGCTCTCGACTTGTGAGATGGCAGGACGGGGTAGTTTCATTTTCCTCGCCAGCGCATCCTGGCTCATTCCGGTCTTTTCCCTCAACTCCTTGATCCGGCGCCCTATTTTCTCATAAATGTTCATTGGCTCCCTCCCTTGATGATACTATCCTATCATATGTATGCTAATCTGTCAAGATGTTGTTAGATATTATTACAATAGTAAAGCTCCTATAAGATTCAACCGCAATGGATAAAACTGACGTCGGCACGTTGGTTCTCAAGAGGTGTAGTAATGTTTCATGGGGATTCTGAAGAAGACTTAAAAGGGTAAGTTGCGTGGGTAATTACGCCATCACCTTTGCACGCTCAGCAAGAAAAGAGCTTGAGAACAAAATCTTAGGACACACCGATATAAGAACCTCACAACGCTATGCAAAGTCCTATGGGAAAAGCCGATTAAATAAAGATTTTTCAGTCGAACAATTAAGACGCACTTAATCAAGTGGCTATCCCGTTAGATGTCAGGGATAAACTCTCAGGCCAAGGGTTTTGAAGTCCAGGTCAAACGAAAAACATGGGATATTATCGAGCACATGAGTTATTACAACAAAAGAAACAGCATCACAAAAGGATATCTTCTTGTCTCTGGAGAGTTTCTTGAGAACATCTTCAGCAGTCTCAGGCGAAGTCTTCAGGGATTTTATAATCCCCGGCAGCCGATCCTGGCAATTTTTTCTGTTTATATATCCGAAGATATATTTCAAGAGGTTTCAGCACTATCTTACCTTCTCACAGTTATGTGCAGCTCCACATAACTGTGAGAAAGAGAAATATTTCTGGAACCGCAGAAAATCCCTATTACTTACAAGTACTGCAGCTTGTTTTGCTGCAGGAAGAGCAGCCTGATGAAACGGCAGTACCTGCAAGCGGTCTTTCAGTGCCTGCAGAACAAAAGACGGAAAACTTCTTTTTTACATCCTTTGATTTGCATTTAGGGCAGTTTACTTCCTGATTCCCGAAGACGATTTTTTCAAAATCTTCACCGCAGCCCGAGCACTTATATTCATAAATCGGCATTGTTCACTCCATCAAGATTTAAGGATAAGGTCGAGAAAAAACTCTGCCGTCCTTAGCCTTATCTTTGACCTGTTTTTTTATTTTTTCGGCACCTTTTCCCAGTCTTTCAGGAACTTCGCTATTCCGATATCCGTGAGAGGGTGCTTGAGTAATTGTATTATAACAGAATACGGTATTGTGGCGATATGGGCGCCCATCCTTGCCGCGTCTACAACATGGAGGGGGCTGCGAATGCTTGCTACTATTACCTCGGTGGAAAACATATAGTTTTCATAGATGTCCAGAATATCCCCGACAATATCCATTCCGACATGGCCTATATCGTCAAGCCTTCCGACAAAAGGGCTGACAAAGGTCGCCCCTGCCTTGGCGGCAAGCAGGGCCTGGCTTGAGGAAAAGACGAGGGTTACGTTTGTCTTTATGCCCATAGCCGAAAGCTTTTTCACCGCTTTCAGTCCTTCCTCGAGCATCGGGATTTTCACCACGATGTTCTTATGTATCTTTGAGAGAGATTTGGCCTCCTTGACCATCTCGTCCGCCGTCATGGTTACAGCCTCTGCGCTTACAGGACCGTTGACGATAGCGCAGATCTCCCTGAGGAGTTTAATCGGGTACTTTCCTTCCTTCGAGATAAGGGAAGGGTTGGTTGTAACACCGTCAATAACGCCTAAATCCCATGCCTTCCGTATTTCTTCAATATTTGCCGTGTCGATAAAAAATTTCATGGCGCCACCTTCTTTAATAAAAAGATTCCCTCGAAGCGATGCTTCGGGGTTGGATAAAGCATTCCTTACACTGCGATGGAATTTAATTATACTACAAAAACAGGCTTTTATTATTGTACAATTATTACATGAAAAGATTAATAAATTTTATGTGTATCCTCATTTTACCGGTCTTTGCAGCAAGGGTATTTGCCGGGGATTTAGAAGACCTGACAAAAAACCTTTACGCCTACGATATAAACATCCAGATATCGGCAGTTGAAGAACTGGCTAAAAGGGGAGATGAAAAAGCCGTTGAAGCCCTATTGAAATTTGTGTTTATGAAAACCGAAGACTGGAAAGTAAAAGTCAGGGCAATCCGTTTGCTCGGCGATATTCCTGATACGGAGGTGTCGGATAAACTGGTGACCGTTTTTAACGACCCTTTTCTGAATTATGAATGTCCTGCAATGAAATGGCATACTGCCGTTGCCCTTGGACACAGACATAACAAAGGCACAAGGGCGGTAGATGCTCTAATTGATGCGCTTGGCTATAATAATCTTCTCATACGGGAAGCCGCCATACAGTCTCTCGGCAAGATCGGAGATCCCCTATCAGTGCCTTATCTTATCGCAGCCCTGAATGACGTCAGGTTTGCCGTAAAGTACAATGCGGTCAAAGCCCTTGAGAACATCGGCAGTAAAGAGGCCGTGCCCTTTTTGCAAAAGATTGCCGATACTGAAAAGGACCCTTTATTAAGAGAAGAGACGCAAAAGGCAATAATAAATATCGGGTTGAATTGAAAAGATCGATGAATTGTGGTTATATAGAGTGAAATGACTAAAAAGAAAAGGCCCTTTTGAATGAGTAAAGTCTGGGAAAATATCTTTAAGCTGCGTCGGAAGCAAACAGACGAGATAGACAACATACTCGTGAAAATCCCTATTTTTCAAGACCTCAATAGCCGGGAGCTGAACATTATCAAACGTATTCTCCATAAAAGAGAATATAAGGCCAAAGAGAATATTTTTAATGAAGGCGACGTCGGTCTTGGCATGTATATAATCGTCAGAGGATGCGTCCGGATTATATGCGATCAGGAGAATCAACTCCTGGCTGAACTGTGTGAAGGAGATTTTTTTGGAGAACTGGCGCTCCTTGATGAAGCGCCCAGAAGCGCGACGGCAGTCGCCAAAACACCCTGTGTGCTTTTGTGTTTTTTTAAGCCGGAACTTCTTGACCTTCTGGAACGGAACCCGAAACTTGGAAGCAGGATTCTCTTTAAACTCGCATGGACTATCGGGGAGCGTTTAAAAAGCACCAATGAGCAGCTTAGGGCGTTAAGCGGACCGGACCGGCAAAACGAAAGCAAAAGCTGACGGGTATTATGAATGACAAAAGTCCATCTTTGGTCAAGATAGCCCTTTTATCGATTGCTGCTGCAGCTTTCATAATCTTTCTTTTTCTCATCCCGGACATTGTAAAGCTTGTCGTTATTGCAGCCCTTCTGTCGTACATTCTGGACCCCCTTGCAAACTTGCTTGAATCCCGCGGAATGAGCCGCACTAAAGCAACGGTCACGATTTTTTTAGGGATTGTCATGTTGCTTGTAATTTTTTATCTTGTTTTACTGCCCCCGCTGTTTGAACAGATAAAGTCGCTTCAGAGCGGGCTGAATCCAGAGCAGACAGGCGCTATGGTTTCCCGTCTTGAAAACGTCCTTGTTGAAAACCTGTCATTCATCGGGGTTAAAGATCTGGACCTTGCCGGCAAGCTGCAGGGAAGCATGGCCCATGCAGGGGAATGGATGTTCTCTCATGTTCTGGACGCGGCTTCTTTGATTACCAGCATGATTTTGATACCTTTTATCGTATTTTTTCTTATGAAGGACGGCAGAGAATTCAAGCGGGCCTTTGTCGGAATAATGCCGAACCGTTATTTTGAATTCAGCCTTTATCTGCTCTATAAACTTAACGCGCAGGTTGGAAATTTTCTTCGCGGGCAGTTTATCGACGCGGCAATTGTCGGGCTATTAGCCGTGCTGGCATTATGGCTTATCGGCATTAAATATTTCTTCCTTATCGGATTATTCACCGGAATTGCCAACCTCATCCCATATTTCGGACCCATTGCAGGAGCTGCGCTTGCTATCATCGTTTCCGTCCTCCAGACCGGCGGTTTTGAGATGGCACTTTACGTTATCCTTGCCTTTACCGTTATAAAACTTCTTGACGACGCTGTTGTGCAGCCGGTCGTTGTGGCAAAGAGCGTTGACATGAATCCGCTGACGGTCCTGCTCGTAATACTTGTCGGCGGGAAACTGTTCGGAGTCCTCGGAATGTTGTTGTCAGTGCCGATAGCGGGGTTCATCAAGGTCGTTGTCCGTGAGAGCATAATAAATTACCGGAAATACAGAGCAGTATAGAAATATTCAGCTTTGCCGAATCATCGCTTCCTCGATAACCTCTATTAAATGCAGCACGGGTTTGTTCCTGCTCTCTCTTGAAAGTTGCATGATACAGCCGGGGCAGGAGGTAATGATTGTTTCTGCCTCGGGGTTTTCGTATCCCTGAATGCATTTATTGAGAAGGCCCTTTGAAAGCTCTTTATTGGAAAAACAGAAGAGCCCTGCGAAACCGCAGCAACGGTTTTCTTCCGTATCCATCAAATCTATGCCGGCATTTCCGATGATCTGCCGGGGTTCTTTTGTAATCCCGAGGCCGTATTTCAGGTGGCATGGGTCATGATAAAAGGCGGTCTTAATATGCGCCGATAGATCTGAAAATGGGAAAGCTTTTAATTTGTCCATGATAAACTCGGATATGTCTAAGGCATTTTCAATCCCTCTGCCGACAAGTTTCGGATACTCCTTTTTAATAGTAAGCGTGCAGGTCGGACAGAGGCTGAGTACGGCGTCAACATGTAGTTTGCCGAAAAGGTCGAGGTTCTTCTCCGCCATTGCCGCGGCTTCTTCCTCAAGCCCAAGGGTCCTCAGAGGCGCTCCGCAGCAGACTTCGCCTGCGGGAAGGATAACTTCATATCCGAGGGTATGAAGGACATTAATCAGAGATTCTCCCAGTTGGGGATAGATAAAATTAATGCTGCATCCGGTAAAAACCGCAACCCTGCCTTTCCTGTTCGGGACAGTCACGACCTGAACATTGTCTCTGAACCGGCGGTCGGGCAATTCAGCCTGAAAAGGAAGAAGCCCTTTTTTCGAGAGATAGGGGAGGAACATGTGCTGGGTCATGCCGAGGAGCTTGAAACAGAGGTTCGGCCTTTTTGTAAAAAACTTCGTCAGAAAACGGAGAAGCCTTCTTTGCCGGTCGCTCTTTTTGAGGATATTTCTGCCATGATATATAACTTCTTTTATATCAACGCCGAGAGGACAAAGATCGGAACAGGCGCCGCATAATGTGCAACTGAAGATTCGATGATTTAAAATCTTTGAAGAAACGAGTTTTCCTGTCGACAGCCCCAGCAGGATTGAAAGCCTTCCCCTTGCCCCCATAGACTCCATGGAATCTTCATCATAAATCGGACAAAAGGCCTTGCAGCTTCCGCAGCGCACGCATTTTGAGAGTTCGCTTATATATTTCCGATCATCCATGGAATATTTTAACTTTTCAGAAGGCTGTTCATGCTGCCGCTTTTAAAACCTTCAAGGTCCAGGGAGACGGATGCATAGCCAAAGGACTTCAATCTTCCGTTAATCATCTTCCGTTTTTCCGGATTCAGGAGCAGATCGATTTCTTTTTTCTCCACCTCAATCCTTGCCAACGGATAATGGTCTCTTACCCGTACATTTATAAAGCCAAGAGACGCCAGGAATTCTTCGGATTTCTCTATCCTTTTCAGAGCTTCTATTGTAATCGTCCGACCATATGGTATTCTTGTTGCAAGGCAGGGAGAAGAAGGCTTATTCCAAACGGCAAGCCCGAGTTTTTTTGCATATTTCCTGACATCTTTTTTTGAGTGCCCCGCCTCAATAAGCGGGCTTCTTACGCCGTATCTTGCCGCAGCCTTTGTCCCGGGCCTGTAATCATCAAGGTCATCAGAATTGCTTCCGTCTATAATGAATCTGAAACCCTCTTTTGATGCCAAAGCACTTATTTGTCTGAACCGTTCATCCTTGCAAAAAAAACACCTCTCGGGGGTGTTCCCGATAAAATCTTTATTGTGGAGTTCGTCTGTCCGGATGACCCTGTGTTCAATCCCGATCTCCTCTGCTAGCTTTATTGCCGAGAGCGCTTCCTGACGAGGCATTATTTCCGAAACTGCCGTAACGGCAACCGCCCGCATTCCCGCAAGCTGCATGACCTTAAGCAAAAACGCGCTGTCCACCCCGCCTGAAAAGGCAAGGACGGCGCTCTGCATGTCTTTAAGGAGATTGGTCAGGTTTGATAGCTTATTAGTTTTCACAAAAATGGCCGGCAGACACTACATTAGCAGCCTAAGTTCTCATAATACCGTTACTTCATAATTTTCCTGATGGAAGCTGCGGCTTTCGCGTATGGTTATCTTTACGTCGTATCTGCTTTCAATATCTTCAACGCTTGCACGCTCTTCATCGGACAGCAGTTCGGCAACGGAGGGGTGCGCCGTAACAATAATCCTTTCAGCGCCATGTTTTGCAAGCCTTATTGTCTTACTGAATATTTCGTAGGAGAGGGTCCTCGGAGATTTTACAAAACCTTTGCCTTCACAGTAAGGGCAAGACTCGCAAAGGGTCCTGCCGAGGCTTTCCCTTACCCGCTTTCTGGTCATCTGTATCAAGCCGAGTTCCGAGATATGCGAGATCGTGTTTTTTGCGCGGTCTTTTTTCATCGTTTCGACAAAGGCATTGAATACCCTGTCCCTGTTTTCATATTTTTCCATATCGATGAAATCAACAATAATGATGCCGCCGAGGTTCCTGAGCCGTATCTGGTAGGCTATTTCCTTGACCGCCTCAAGGTTCGTCTTGAGAATAGTATCTTCAAGCTCTTCCTTGCCGACAAACTTGCCGGTATTAACGTCGATGACCATCATTGCCTCTGTCTGGTCAATTACGATATACCCGCCCGATTTCAACCAGACTTTCCGTCCGAGGGCGCGCGATATATCGAATTCTATACCGAAGGCGTCAAAGATCGGCTCGGTGCCTTCATAGAGTTCAATATTGCCGAGGAGTTTCTCGAAATAGTTCCTGACAAAATCTTTGATGCGTTCATATTCATCCGAAGAGTCCACGACAAGTCTTTTTACATTCTGCACCATAAGGTCCCGGACGCTCCTGTAGACGAGGTCAAGGTCGCTGTAAAGCATAGAAGGGGCGGATACCCTGTCCTTTTTCTTCTGTACGTTTTCCCATAAGAGGAAAAGGAACTCAAGGTCTTTTTTCAGGTCCTCTTCCCCTGATCCCTCGCTTGCAGTTCTTATAATAAGACCGTATCCTTTCGGCCTTATAGTCTCAACAATTGTCTTGAGCCTTGTCCTTTCCGGTTCGTCGGGGATTCTCCTTGATATGCCGATATGCTCGACATCGGGCATGAGCACAAGGTATCTTCCCGGTATTGTTACGTATGAGGTTACCCGCGCGCCTTTGCCGCCGATAGGATCTTTCGAGACCTGCACGAGGATTTCCTGTCCTTCCTGAATCAATTCTTCAATCGTCAAGTCGGGTCTGGTCCGCTTTGTTGTCAGGTCGAGGGAATCCAGCTTCTCCTCTTCGTCAAGGAAAGGCGCAAATTCATCCATGGCTGCGTGAATATCGGTCACATACAGAAAGGCGGCCTTTTCAAGCCCTATATCGACAAAAGCGGATTGCATGCCCGGAAGGATCTTAACTATCTTGCCTTTATAAATATTTCCGACAAGGCTTGCATCCCTTTTTCTCTCAACATAAAATTCAACGACCTGGCCTCCTTCGAGAAGGCCGACCCTGATTTCGTCTCTTGTTACATTAATTAGTATTTCGCTGTCCATACTTATACTTTACTATTAACCAGTTGCATTTTGCATGTATTTATTGGTTTCACCCATCCATTGTCCCATCCGAACAGGGCCGTTCTCGTGACGGTAAGCTCTTCCATCGGGGTATTGAACACCACGGGAAGGATCTCTCCAAGCCGTACTTTTTTATCTCCCCGGTCTGCCAATGCTATTCTTGCGGCGTCTTCTCCGACAATTTCCGCTTCTTCCACCATCTCTCTAAGATTTATATCATATTTTTCTCTTTTTGCAAGCACTTCTTTTTCGGATAAAAATAACCGGACACCCGACAGGTCGCCGCCTTTTACCTCATACTCATAGCAGGTCACAAAACTGTTCAGGGATTCGGCATTTGCCGGCACGGCAGACATGCACCGGATTGAAGCCCCTTCCGGCAGCAGGCTGTTCAGCTTGTCCCTGTTGCGTATAAGATCAAAAGGAGGGGTCAACTTCATATCGAAATATTCACTTAAGCCTGCAATGCCAACGCCAAGAGGCGGACCAAAGGAAATCTCCGGCGCAGGATGAAAGCCCTTTGAATATTCTATCGGGAACTCTGCCCGTCTGACGGCCCTCTGGTACAATATCATAAGCTCAAGGTGAGACAGGTATTTCAGGATGCCCGTCTTTGAAAATTCAACCCTTATTCTGACAGGCTTGAAACGATTTACAAACTGGACCGGAGACACGGAAATGCGGAGACTTGTTGAAATATCCTGGACAAGGGGCTCCGCTTCTTCGCTTTTCCCCTTTCCCGAGGCTTTATCACAAGAAAGTCCGCAGTTATGACAAACCTTCCTGCAGTCGGAAGAAAGCTCGCCTGTTAATGCCTTCCGGTATTCCCGCCAGAGGAATTCCTTTGTTACGCCCATATCTATTCCGTCCCATGGGAGGGAATCCGACTGTTCATAATGCCTTTGAGCAAAATCTTTTATGTCCAATCCGACGGCCTCCATTGCCTTTTCCCACTTCTTGAAATCGAACACCTCGGACCATCCGTCAAGTCTGCAGCCTAATGACCATGCCATTTCGATCAGAGGTGAAAGACGTTCATCCCCTCGGGCGAAAGCAGCCTCAAGAAAGCTCATTTCCACATCATGTCCCTTGATATTCAACCCTTTTTTCGACAGGACGCCTCTGATCCGGTTCTTTTTTCTTTTCAGTTCCTCTGCAGGCAGCTGCCCATACCATTGAAACGGCGTGTGTGCCTTTGGAACAAAGGGAGAAACGCCTATATTGATATTCACACGTCTTTTAGAATATTTTCTTGCCGTTTTCTGAGCTTTCAAGGCCATGTGAATGATGCCGTCTATATCTTCATCGGTTTCCGTAGGAAGACCTATCATGAAATATAATTTCAGATTGAGCCAGCCCTCGTCAAAAAGCACTGTCAGAGAATTCTCATAATCTTCATCGGAAAAATCTTTATTGATGACCTTCCTTAGCCTGTCGGTGCCGGCTTCAGGCGCTATAGTAAAACCGGTCTTTCTTACCGTGCGGATCTCCCTGATTAAATCCCGGTTTACTGCCGCTACTCTAAGAGAAGGCAGGGAAAGGGATATATTATCTTTGGCGAATCTATTATTAAATTCTTGTGTAAGCTGCAAAAGACAACTGTAATCACCGGCGCTCAGCGAGGTGAACGAAACTTCTTCGTATCCGGTATTTTTTAATGCCTTTTCTGCAAGCTCAAGCGCCTTTTGCGGACTTCTCTCCCGAACGGGCCTGTAGATCATGCCGGCCTGACAGAACCTGCAGCCCATAGGGCAGCCGCGGGAGACCTCGATGTTGATCCTGTCATGGACAATTGATGTATAAGGGACTATCGGTTTGTCCGGATACGGAGCGTCGTCGAGGGAAGCGATGAAACGCCGTTTTACAAAGGATGAATTAAGATTTTCTAAACGATGCAATATGGGAACATAAATCCCTTCAATCCCGGACAAAGCTTTCAGTAAGGATTCCTTATAGTTGTCTCCGGACATTTTCCATCCGTGATATGTCTCTAAAATTTCGGTTACGGCTTCTTCACCGTCGCCGATCAAAAAGGCGTCTATGAACGGGGACATGGGCATCGGGTTTACGGTACATGGTCCCCCTGCAATTATAAGGGGATAACGCTCGCCGCCGTTTAAACGGTCTTTCGTTTTTAAAGGGATTCCGCCAAGATTGAGCATATTCAGGACGGTAGTATAGGAAAGCTCATATTGAAGGCTGAATCCCGCAATGTCAAATTTATTGAGAGGACGGCCTGACTCAAGGGATGAAAGGAGAGTGCCTTTTGCTTTCATCCCTGCCTCGAGGTCAATCCAGGGCGAGAAGACCCTTTCGGCAGATGCAAAAGGGAGATCGTTTATGATCTTGTAAAGAATTCTGAGACCGAGATGGGACATACCGATTTCGTATATATCGGGAAAGGCAAGGGCGACTTTTACCGGCGCTTCCTTATGGACGGCATTCAACTCATGATTGATATACCTGCTTGGTTTTTGAAAAAACGAGAGATTCACAGTTAAGTATACCTTCTCAAATGCTTAATTAGCAAGGAACGAAGGGCGGAATCTTATCTGTTCGACATAATCACTTCAGCGCCCGCCGATATTGACATCAATTACCGTTTTGCTCATAGATAAGACTGCTTATTGATGAGCTGTTGAGTATATGGGAAGAAAGGGAGTACAGGTTAAGTCAGGATGCTCTTTGCCGCTCTTAAGGCGAGGAGGTAGCTTTCGGGGCCGAAGCCGCTTATCTGGCCTGCGGCGACTTCAGCAATGTAAGATTTTCTCCTGAACTCTTCGCGTTTATAGATGTTTGATAAATGCACTTCAATGGCGGGTTTATTCACCGCAGCAATCGCATCCCTGATTGCCACACTCGTATGGGTATAAGCGGCAGGATTGATAATAAGGGCGTCATAATCGCTCTTCTGGATGACGTCAAGGATATCGCCTTCACTATTTAACTGAATCGCCCTCACGTTTATCCCGAGTTCCGACGCAAGGTTGGCTATATCATGGTTAATGTCGTCAAGGGTCTTGCTGCCGTATATGTCTGTTTCCCGTGTTCCGAGCAGGTTCAGATTAGGACCGTGGATGACTAAGACTTTCATAATCCGGGAGTCCCTATCAGAATTCCCCGACCAATTTAGGGATCGCGGTCCTGAGTATAAATCTGCCCTTTCCGTAATTACCTTCGGGTTTTATGACAAGGGCCAAATAATACTCGGCGTTTATTTTTCTCATGATTATGCCGCAACGGTCTGAAATGATTGAAAACTCCTTTGCTTCGCCAAGACCGAGGTTATCTGCGGCAAGATTTATATCTTTGATCATTTGTGACGCTTCAGCGCTGAGATCTGTGAGGTCTACAAGTTTTTCCGAAGCATACTCCTGCACCGATATACCGTCCGTGCCTATTATCATTGCCGAAACGGCTCCGTCGACCTGATGGACCGTATCTTTAAGTATTTCCAGAAAACTCATCGTGTCTCTTTCTGATCCCGTCGAGGAAACCGTCTAATTTCGATACCAGTTCTTCCTTATCCTTGCCCAAAAGTTTCAGCAGCGCCCTCAGTTCTTCTACGCGCTGAAGCGCCTGCTTATTATCGGGTTCCCGCGCAAGGATTTTTCGGTAGATGTTCATTGCGGAAAAGTACTTGCCGTCAACGATGTACCGGTCTGCATTGCCGATAGTTAAACCCTCTTCTCCCTGCGGCTCTTTTTCCTGAATAAGGGGCGTCGCTTCTTCAACGGCAATAGCTTCTTCATTTAAAATACCTTCGAACGAAAGCAGTCCTTCCGCAGGAAATGCCTCTGTTCCCGATTCCGTAACAGGCTCCGGCAACGCAATTTCATCCGCTTCAACAACAGGCTCCGGCATTGTCACTTCTTCCGCCGCCGCCTCTTCAACACTCTTAAGTGATTCGGCATGGGATTTCCATATGGCCATGTCTTCTTCGCTTAAAGCGGTTTCCTCTATTTCTTCGTCTCTTAATTCTTTAATCCCCCCGGAAGGTCCCCCCGGCTTTAATTCCTCGGCGTCTAATGCAAATTCAGGGACTTCTTTTTCCGCAACCTGTAACTCTTCGGCAGGCACGAATGGGGGTTGCCATGGTTCCATATTCTCTTCGCTTAAAGAAGCATCAGGCGTTTTTTCATCAACAGGAATGACTTCCTCGGGCTCCGGTACTGGAAGTTTTTCAGGCAGGGTAGCGGGTTGCTGCTCTATTTCCGACAGACTTGCCGCGGCCCAATCATCAAGGGGGTTTAGCTTCAGAACGGTCCTTAATTCTTTTGTCGCCTTGTCTTTGTCGCCGAGCTCTTTATAAATCTCGGCCAATTTCTTGTGCGCATAGAGATTATCAGGGATCGCTGCGATGACCTTTTCAAATTCCGTCTGGGCTTCATGGAGCATGCCCCTGTCGATGAATATCTTCCCCAGCGAAACCCGCGCGCTCAAATAGCCGGGCTGGTTTTCGAGCCCGCCGGTGAGGACTTCAATGGCCTCATCAAGCATGCCGGCTTTTTTATATTCTTCAGCCAGAGGGACAAACAGCTTTGAATTAGGGTCTCTACTTATTTTTTCCTTAAGTCTCTCGATATCTTCAAGCGCCATAGTATGTCCAAATTTTCAACCAAATTGAAAAAAAAGTCAAGTTTTGATTTTTATCAGCCTGTCCAGGATTGCATCCGCCACGGCATCTTTGCTCATGAGTGGCAGGCTTGTCTCTTGTTCCTTATCGATTATGACCACTTTATTTGTGTCAACGTCAAAGCCGGCGCCCGGCTCTGTTACATCGTTGAAAATGATCATGTCCATATTTTTGTCTTTCAGTTTTTTCTTTGCTTTTTCGAAACCGGACCCTGTCTCGGCAGCGAACCCTATAATAAAGAGTCCCGGTTTTTTCTTCCTTGCCGCGGAAATGATATCCGGCGTCCGGATAAGTTTTAGAAGCAGTTCATCGGATTTCTCTATTTTTCCCCCCGATATTTCTGCCGGCCTGAAATCTGATACGGCAGCCGTCATTATCAGCCTTGTGGAAGAAGGCGAATATTTGTCCACGGCTTTCAGCATATCTTCAGCAGTCTCTACCGGCACAAATAAGGTGCCTTTCGGAGGAAGCAAGCGCGAAGGGCCGCTGATCAATGTCACCTCGGCTCCGCGCCTTAATGCGGCCCCGGCTATGGCATATCCCATCTTTCCGGACGACCTGTTGGATAAGAACCTTACAGGATCAAGGTATTCCCTTGTAGGACCGGCAGTCACCAGTATCTTTTCCCCTGAGAGGTCTTTCCTTGTTAGCGCGGATTTTATCGCCTCGATAATATCGGGGATGTCGGATATCCTGCCGACGCCTTCTTCGCCGCAGGCAAGGGTCCCCCTTTCGGGACCGCTCTGAATAATTCCACGGGAAAGGAGCTTGCCGAGGTTTTCCTGAACCACAGTGTTTTCGTACATCCTCCAGTTCATCGAAGGGGCGATTACAACCTTGCTGTTGCAAGAAAGAAGACATGTGCTTAGAAGGTCATCTGCGATGCCGTTTGCAAATTTACCGATAATGTTTGCCGTAGCAGGCGCTATGACCATGACGTCGGCAAGGGAGGGAAGGGTTATATGCGCCATGGGATTTCCAAAAAGGTCTGAATGAACCGGATTGCCTGATGCCGTTTCAAGGCTCAGAGGGGTGACAAAATGTTTTGCCGCTCCGGTCATTATTACGGTAACCGCAGCGCCTTCTTCCCTGAGCCTTCTGATTAAATCGATTGCCTTATAAGCCGCAACCCCCCCTGTAACGCCAAGGAGTATGGACTTATTCTGCAGCGCTTTCTTCTTGCTTTTCAACGAAGAGGCCCTCCAGGGCTTTCTTGTCCATGGTCTCCTTCTCCGTGAGATATACCTTCAGGTCCTTCTCGAATTCGGTAAGATCTTCGCTGGTGACCTCTCTCTTTTTCTCCTCAAGCAGTTTTCTGTAATCGAATTTCTTTGCCTCATCCCTGGCTTTTTTAGCCTCGTCGCCGGTCAGAAATTCAACGGTATTGCTTATTGTCTCTTCAAGGGATATGGTTGTAACCTTCTTTGATTTTGTTTTGACCCTGTGTTCGGCCCCTAATGCAAGCTCTTTGGCCCTCTGGGCGGCTATCGCTATGAGCCTGAACCTGCCGTCTATTTTTGAATGGTCATATTCGATCGGTAAAGAAATAATATCCATTTTGCTACTGTTCCTCCTGTTTAAAAAACATTTCTTCCATCCAGAGCGGATCGACTAATTCGGTCCTCGCCCTGTGAGAGAAGATGATCGCCTCGAATTCCCTGAGAGCGTCCTCAAGGACGTTGTTAATTATAACATAATCATAGGCTGTGTATGTTCTTATTTCATCGATGGCCCTTTTCAGCCTTTTTGCGATCTCGGCCTCTGAATCGGTCCTCCTTTTATGAAGCCTTTTCTTCAGGACGTCCAAAGATGGAGGGAGCACAAAAATATATGTGCCGTTTTCTTTTTTCTTAAGTTGCAAAGCTCCCTGTGTATCTATATCGAGAATAACGTCAACCCCTTCATCAAAAAGCGCTTCAATCCGCTTTTTTGAGGTGCCGTAAAGTTCGCCATGCACTTCAGCCCATTCCAGAAATTCTCCTTTATCTGTAATTTTTTTGAATTCTTCTCTGCCGACGAAGGTGTAGTCGCGGTTATTGACTTCTCCGGACCGCGGCTGCCTGGTCGTAAAAGATACGGAAAATTTCAGGCCCGACGTTTTTTCGATGAGTTTTTTGCATAACGTAGTTTTTCCGGCACCTGAAGGCGCGGAAACGATGAAAAGACTGCCTCTAATCTTCTTCTGCAATGGCCCCGGTTCCTTCCAGAAACCGTTGAGTGATGGTTTCAGCCTGAATTGCGGAAAGGATAATATGGTTGCTGTCGGTCACTATAATAGAGCGGGTGCGCCTTCCTTCGGTCGCATCCAGCAATCTGCCTGTTTTTTTCGCTTCTTCCCTTAACCTCTTCATCGGCGCCGAACCCGGCGTTACAATTGCAACAACCCTTGATGCAGCCACAACGTTTCCGAACCCTATGTTTACTAATACCGGAGACATTTCACCTTTTTTCATCATGCTCCCCTTTTATCATTGTATATTCTGGACCTGTTCCCTTATCTTTTCTATCTCGGTTTTCATATCAATCACGAGGCTTGAGATGGAATAGTCGGCAGACTTGTAGGACAGGGTATTTACCTCCCTGCCAAGCTCCTGTAGTATGAAATCAAGCTTTTTCCCGACAGTTGTCCCTTTGTTCAGTATTTCAACAAACTGCCTGACGTGGCTTTCTATCCTGGTTATCTCTTCAGAGATATCGAGCTTTTCCGCAAGTATCGCCGCTTCCTGGAGGACCCTGTTGCTATCAATAGCTTCGGTATCGAGTATCAATTTCAGGCGTTCAGTGAATTTTTCCCTCAATCCCGGGATTTCAGCGGGCGCGCGTGATTTGATTTTGTCGTTCATTACGTTAAGCGACTCTATCCTTCCTCTTAAATCCTCCATAAGGAGCTTGCCCTCATGCAGCCTCATTGCCTCAAGACCTTTGCCTGCTTCATGGACCGCGGACAGGAGTTCATCGACATTGTATTCAGGCTCTTCTTCCGTAAGTATTTCCCTGTATCCTGCAAGCGTCTCTATGGTTATCTCCCCGGGAATCAGGAGGTCTGTCTGCAAATCCTGCAGAGCGGTATAAATATTTTTTGCCATCTCCCGGTTAATAGCGCACCCGGAAGCTTTTTCTTTATTTACCGTTACAACTACATCTAATCTGCCCCGCTGGAATTTTCCCTTCAGGGTATTCCTGAGAGGTATCTCATATTGATTTAAATAAGACGGCATTTTGATGAAAATATCAAGATACCTGTGGTTCAGGGAACGGATCTCGACCATAAATGTGTCATTTGCCCCGCTGCCGAACCCTGTCATGCTTTGTATCATGCTATAGAATATAAAGGAGTCCGACGATTTAGTCAAATAACTTTAAGCCTGATTACATATTTGACATTTTTATTACCGCTATAAAAACATTTTAAGATTAAGCATTTAGCTTGCAAAATGGGGTAGAATGGACTAAAATTATGAGTCTAAATCCATTGGAGGGATAAAAAATGGCTGAAATGATGGAAATAAGATGGCATGGCAGAGGAGGACAGGGAACGGTTACCGCCGCAAAAGTTCTTGCAGACGCTTGCCTGAGCGGAGGCCGGTATGTTCAGGCATTCCCCGAATACGGCCCTGAAAGAGCAGGAGCGCCGCTGAAGGCTTATAACAGAATAAGCGAAAAAGAACTCAGGATGCATTGTCCCGTACTAAACCCTCAGGTTGTCAGTGTTGTTGACGCTACTTTACTTGACTCTATGAATGTCGCCGAAGGCGCAAAGGAGAACGCGATATTTATTGTCAATACTTCTAAAGACCCGAAGGAGATAAGGGCTAAATTAAAAGCGGAGCCGGGACAAAAGGTATATACCATTGATGCAACAAAAATTGCCGTTGATTGCATAGGAAGGGCGATGCCGAATGCCTCTATGCTCGGCGCGGTTGTTAAAGTGACGGGCTTGGTGACTCTTGATCACCTCCTCGAGGATGTAAGGAAAAGCTTCGGCAAAAAATTTGCGCAGAAGATCATAGACGGCAACCTCGAAGCGACAAGACGCGGGTATGGGGAGGTAAAGGAAGGATGAAACTCAAAAACTGGAAAGAGGTCACGCCCGGTGCAGTCATAACCGAAGCCGGGAGTGCGATTAAATTTAAGACAGGGTCATGGAGGTCTTCAAAGCCGGTATGGATAGAAGAAAATTGCATACAGTGTCTTAAGTGCTGGTTGTTTTGTCCTGATATGTCCGTAAAAGTAAAAGACGGTAAAAGAACGGAGTTCGATTATGAATACTGCAAGGGCTGCGGTATATGCGCCCTTGAATGCCCGGGCAAAAAGGGAAAGAAAGCTATCATCATGGTGGAGGAGGGTAAATAATGGCAAAGATTGTCGCTGTAACAGGAAATGAAGCTGTTGCCAATGCCTTGCGTCAGGTAAACCCCGATGTCTGCGCGGCATATCCCATCACACCTGCAACGGAAATGATGCAGAGATTTTCAAGTTTCGTATCAGACGGCAAGGTAAAGACTGAAATTATTCTTGTCGAGAGCGAGCATAGTTCTATGAGCGCATGTGTAGGCGCGTCTGCAGCCGGTGGAAGGGTCATGACGGCGACCTCTTCCCAGGGCCTCGCCCTAATGTTTGAGATATTATATATCGCTTCCGGAACGAGACTGCCGATAGTGATGCCCGTCGTCAACAGGGCATTGTCGGCCCCTTTGAATATACACGGCGACCATTCCGACGCTATGGGAGCCAGGGACACCGGTTGGATACAACTCTGGTCGGAGAATGGACAGGAAGCATATGATAATGCTATCCAGGCATTCCGTATAGCCGAGCATATGGACATTCGGCTCCCGGCCATGGTCTGTATGGACGGCTTTATTATAAGCCACTCAATAGAGAGGCTCGAATATCTTGAGGATGACGAGGTCCGGAACTTCGTCGGCGAATTCAGGACCCTGAATCCACTCCTCGATCTGGAGCATCCTGTCAGCTACGGACCGTTGATACTTACCGACTATTACATGGAGTTCAGAAAGGCGCAGGCAGAGGTCGCCGATAAGGTCGCACGGGTCACGCTGGATGTTGCTGCGGATTTCGAGAAACTCTCAGGCAGAAAATATGGTTTATTTGATGCATACAGGCTTGACGATGCGGAAATCGGACTTGTCATTCTTAACTCGGCAGCCGGCACATCGAAAGATACGGTAGACGAATTCAGAGCAAAAGGGATAAAGGCAGGCTTGTTAAAACCCAGGTTGTACCGGCCGTTCCCTTACCGCGAGATTGGCGAGGCCCTGAAACACCTGAAGGCGGTATGTGTTCTTGACAGGGCCGACGCCTTTGGCGGTTCTTTCGGCCCGGTATATCTGGATATCGCAACAAGTCTTTATGCTTATAAAGAAAAACCCGTTCTCATAAATAAGATCTATGGACTTGGCGGCAGAGATTATCTGCCGCAGCACGCCGAGCTTGTTCTTAATGAGCTTGTGGAGATAGTCAAAACCGGAGCAGTCAAGAGCAACAAGGAATACATAGGAGTGAGGGAATAACATGCCAAAAGGAATAACATTAAAAGAACTTACAAATAAAGAAGTTTTATTATCATCAGGCCATAGGATGTGCGCCGGTTGCGGCGCTCCGACCATCGTGAAGATGGTCCTCCTTGCATGCGACTATCCCGTAATAGCGGCAAATGCAACAGGGTGTCTCGAGGTTTCGACCTGCATATCCGACTATACCGCATGGAAGATCCCCTGGATCCACAATGCCTTTGAGAACGCCGCCGCCACCCTCTCCGGCGTTGAGACAATGTACAGGGCATTAAAAAAGCAGGGGAAGATAGACAAGGAAATTAAATTTATTGCTTTCGGCGGAGACGGCGGCACATATGATATCGGACTACAGAGTCTTTCCGGCGCCATGGAACGCGGTCATGATATGCTCTATATCTGTTATGACAACGGTGCTTATATGAACACCGGCATCCAGCGCTCAAGTGCCACGCCTTACGGAGCGGATACTACAACAAGACCCGCCGGAAGCGTTATCCAGGGGAAGACCGAATTAAGGAAAAATCTGACGAAAATTATGGCGGCCCACAATATTCCTTATGCTGCACAGGCGTCGCCAAGCCACTGGATGGACCTGATGAAGAAAGTCCGGAAGGCCCTCGATATAAAAGGGCCGAAATTTATGAATATCATATCCTCATGCAACAGGGGCTGGAGGTCGAAGACCGACGACGCCATAACTATGTGCAGACTCGCGGTTGATACCTGCTACTGGCCGCTCTACGAGATAGAGAACGGGGTCACAAAGATAACATTCAAGCCCAAAGAGAAAAAAGCGGTTGAAGAGTTTCTGAAACCTCAGGGGAGATTCAAACATCTCTTCAAGCCTGACAATGAATGGATGCTCAAGAAGATCCAGGAAGATACTGACAAGGAATGGGAGAGGCTTCAGAAAGAGGAAACCTGTTTTGCATCTTGATAATAGACTGTTGAGTATGATAGGTTAACACAATGATCGGTTCCGACCTTGTAATGTATGAGGAAGAATTTCGGCGCATCGAAGCAGAGCTTAAAAAGCTGCATCAGCAGGCGAATTCCAAGGTCGTATTCCTTGTGGACAAAAACGGCCAGCTCATTGCATCGGCTGGCGATGCGCACGATCTGGACACTACATCTCTCGCATCTCTTACCGCGGGCAATATAGCGGCAACAGGCGGTATCGCAAGGCTTTTGGGCGAAAAGGAATTTACCATCCTTTTCCATGAGGGAGAGAAAGACAATATCCATATCTCTCTCATCGGCCAAAGGATCATCCTCGTGATCATTTTTGACAATCGGTCTTCGCTGGGCCTTGTGAGGCTAAGGGTGAAAAAGGCTTCCGAAGCCCTGACCAGAATATTTGAGGAGATTACCCAAAAGGCTGAAAAGGAAAAGGGAGAGGGCAAGTTAGAAGAAGCCCTGTTTGCCGAGATAAGCGATGAAGATATAGATAATCTCTTCAGGTAGGTGCCGCCTAAGTGTCTTTTATAAACTACTCCTCCCGCGAAATCAACTGCAAGATCGTTTATTACGGCCCCGGGCTGTGCGGAAAAACCACAAACCTCCAGTATATCTACAGGAGAACAAACCCCGAGCAGAAAGGCAAACTTATATCCCTTGCCACTGAAACCGAGAGGACGCTCTTCTTTGACTTTCTGCCTCTGTCCCTCGGGGACATAAAAGGTTTCAAGATACGGTTTCATCTTTATACGGTCCCCGGTCAGGTTTTTTATGCCGCAAGCAGGAAGCTAATCCTCAAGGGAGTTGACGGCGTTGTTTTCGTGGCCGACAGCCAGTTGGAGAGGATGGAATCCAATATCGAAAGCCTTGAAGACCTGAAGATAAACCTGGCCGAACAGGGGTATGATCTTGACAAACTCTCCTCTGTCGTCCAGTATAACAAAAGAGACCTGCCGAATGTTGTGCCGTTTGAGGATATGGATAAACTTCTGAACTACCGGAATGTGCCATGGTTTGAAGCGGTTGCGGTCACCGGCAAAGGTGTTTTTGAGACCCTCAAGGCCATCGCCAAACAAGTTCTCTTCGAACTGAAGAAACATTATTAGTACGAGAGACCTTCCGTAACTGCATAGATATTTACGCTTTGTTTAGAGAGGTTTTTACCTCGTAAACATTGAAAATCCGACCCCGGTTTTGGCGCGTTGATAGATGAATTTATCCGCATGAATTCGTTCCAGGGATGTCTTGCAAATGGATATCATCCGAATATCAATTCCGATACAATTATTTTTCGAGCAGCTGTCAAGTTCTATAACGAAGGGAAAGGCCTCTCAAGACTTTCCTGAGAAACTGATCACCGCATTCTTTGTAGTTTTTATGCCATTCTTTTCTAAATAATGCCGTCAGTTCAGATTTTGATATGTCGACATCGGCCAGTCTTAAAATCGCGAGCATATCATCCTCTTTCAACTCCAGGGCAATCCTTAGTTTTTTCAAGATGGCATTATTTGTCAGTCGTGTGTCCGATTTTCTCGTCTCACCCGGTTTAATTTCTTTCCTGCCTCTTTTATGTAAAATTAACCCGTCCAAAAAATACCCCAATACAGCATCACAGCAATTAAAAAAGCCTTCTTCGTCTTCCTTCTTAAGAAGGCCGGTTAAATTGGATTGTTCAATTTTATGATCAGCCAGTTTGAATATTTCAATCATTGTTGAATCGTTAATATTCAGAGCATACCGTAATTGTCGCAATATATCATTATTAGTCATTCTTAACTCCTGACGAATTTGTCATGAATTAGTCAACTTGTCACCCACCACAGAGGTTCCGGAAATCCATATTTCGTCGCCCTCGCGGGAGTTGTTGATAATCGCCCTATAACCGATATCGGTCCGGTCGCAAATCAACAATTCCACGCTTTGGCCTTCCTGAAATTCGACCATTAGTCTCCCTCCGAAGCCCGAATATTTCTCACTCCCGCCCTTTCGGGATAGCTTCCAGTAGCTCCCAGCGCTCATATGCTGAGGGGATCTCTTTATCGAGTTCCACCATCCTCGCCTTAACTGCCGGGATCCTGCTTCCGTCCTGTCTGTAGAAGTCGGGGTCCGCAAGTGTCTCATAAAGGCCCGCTCGCTCCGTTTCCATAGACTCGATGAGCGCAGGCAGCGTTTCGATCTCCTTTTTCTCCTTGAATGTCAGGGTACGCATACGCTCCCGCTGCGGCCGGGCCTTTTCAAGCTTCTCCTTCTTTTTCGCCTTCTCCGTCCCTCCCGGGGATGAGGGACTGCGCTGTCGCAGCCAGTCGTCATAGCCTCCCACATATTCGACGAGCCTTCCGTCGCCTTCAAACACTATCGTGCTGGTGACGATGTTATTAAGAAACTCCCTGTCGTGGCTCACCAGGAGAACGGTGCCCTGGTATTCCATCAACATCTCTTCCAGGAGCTCCAGAGTATCGGCATCTAAATCGTTCGTCGGTTCATCCAGTACCAGCACATTTGAAGGCTTCGTAAAGAGCTTCGCCAAAAGAGCGCGGTTTCTCTCCCCGCCGGAAAGGACCTTTACCGGCGACCGCGATCTTTCAGGGGAGAAGAGAAAATCCTCAAGGTAGCCGATTATGTGCCTCGTCCTTCCGTTGACCGTCACGTTGTCGTATCCGTCTCCAACGTTATCCCTGACCGATTTTTCGTCGTCCAGCTGCGCGCGGTGCTGGTCAAAATAGGCGACTTCGAGGCGGGTACCCATGCGCACAGAACCGCGCAGGGGCTCGATCGAGCCGAGCAAGATATTGAGCAGAGTCGTTTTTCCCGAGCCGTTAGGGCCTATGATGCCGATCTTGTCGCCTCTCATAATGACCGCGGAGAAATCGCGGATCAAAGGACTGCCCTCATAGCTATGCCCTATTCCTTTGGCCTCAAGAACCAGCCTGCCAGACCTTTCTGCCTCGTTCAGTTTCATCTCGGCGGAACCTGTTTGTTCACGCCTTGATAGCCGGTCCCTCCTCAACTCCTTTAATGCCCTCACCCTTCCTTCGTTGCGGGTGCGGCGGGCCTTGATCCCCTGCCGTATCCAGGCCTCCTCCTGTGCGAGTTTCTTATCGAAAAGTGAGTTGTGAGCGGCCTCTGCATCGAGATCCGCCTGCCTTCTCGCCAGGTAGGTTTTGTAATCTCCAGGCCAGTCGGTGACCCGCCCCCGGTCGAGTTCGATTATGCGCGTTGCGAGGGTCTGGAGAAACCTACGGTCGTGGGTTATGAAGAGTATGGCGCCCTGGAATTCGAGGAGAAATTCCTCAAGCCAGCCGATCGATTCGATGTCGAGATGGTTAGTAGGCTCATCGAGAAGCAGGAGGTCCGGCTCGTTCACAAGCGCCATCGCAAGAAGGACCCTTCTTTTGTAGCCGCCGGAGAGCCCGGCCGCAACAGCGTCAGGGTCCAGCCCGAGGCGGGAAAGGACCGTCTCGACCCGCTGTTGTATCTGCCAGCCGCCCGAAGACTCGATAAGATGCTGTACACGTTCGAGTTCCGCGATACTGCCGGCGTCGTCCCCAAAGCCGAGGCTGTGGACCAGGGAGCGATATTCGGAGAGCAAGTCTACGGCGCCGCCGAGTCCTTCAGAGACAAGGTCGAAGACCGTTCCGGACAGGTCCCGCGGCACTTCCTGTTCGAGAAACGCGACCCGCGAACCTCTTGCTCTTATGATCTCGCCTGAGTCAGGGGTGAGCTCGCCGACCACGATCTTCATAATTGTGGATTTGCCTGCCCCGTTTCTGCCGACAAGGCAGACCCGCTCCCCCCGCTCGATCTGGAGGGTAACCCCGTCGAGAAGTCCGGGGCCGCCGAAGGCGATCCTCACCTCTTGCAAACTCACTAATGCCACGTCTCACCTCGAAGAAACAAGATCAAAGAGTTCATAACGGCTTGTGCCTATTGAAGCCCTCCGGACTTGCTGAAAAATTCAATGTCAATCGAAATCATCTTCTCTTTCTCAAGTAATTTCGGACTGCGATAAGTCCTTTATTATTATACACCGGCAAGTCCAAGGGATGATGCAGATGACGCCCGGAAAAGTTCTCTGCGATCTAATTAGTGTCTGTCTATATAGAGTCTGTGTATAAAGTCCCGGTTTTCTGATTTACAGATGCAAATCCACACCCGGTGTCTTTCATTTTTTTAAACTTTGTTGAATGTTTGTTAAAATCATACGTCG
>Ga0265292_1000368_pt1 | contig 69637 bp, 59 predicted proteins | sample Munlanlewell296A_FD_189080 | JGI IMG/M metagenome (GOLD analysis project Ga0265292, IMG submission 189080) | Leachate microbial communities from a municipal landfill in Southern Ontario, Canada - Leachate well 296A | ecosystem: Engineered > Solid waste > Landfill > Unclassified | place: Canada...
AGATCGCTGATTCACTCATCCCCGAGGCGAGATAGCCCAACACGTCGGACACCGTGATCCGCAGCCCGCGAACGCAGGGCTTTCCCCCGCGCTTCCCGGGCTGGATCGTGATCCGATCGTGGTAGTTCAAGATTCACACTGTACCGGGCACTCCAACCTCGACGAGCGGCAGTCCCGTCCGTTGCACGCGCGGGTTGAGCGGCCCACGCACCTTCACGACCCACCCCGGTCTCGTAGAAGCGGAAACAGATCCTCGATGCGATCAATGATTGCGTCCGCTTGTCGCGCCCGTGCTTCCACTTCTTCTTTGTCCACGCCCTGCTCGGCGCGGAAGCCGCGCATGAAGATCGTCAGACCGAAACCCGCTGCGCGGGCGGCGACAAGTTCGCCGGAGTCGCCGTCACCAACGAAGACCGCCGCGTTGGCTGGTACGCCCAGTTGATCGAGGACGTGCCGGTAGGCTTCGGCTTCGGGCTTCGCGTGACCGCTGTGACATGAAAAGCTGGTGGCAGTGAAGTGCCGGGCCAACGGCGAGCCTGGCCACATCCGGATTTCGCGCTCGTGTGCGTTCGAAAGAAGCCCCAGCCGAAGTCCACCGGCCGCAAGCGCACTAAGTGTCTCAGTCACCTCAACCCGCGGAGATGAAAGGGCGCGATCGAATGGATGCCAAACCGCGTCGAAGCGCGCAAGATCATCGTCCGTCACATCTCGACCTACATGCGCGAAGAACTCGGCGAGGCAATCCGACAACAATCGCGGCTGCCGGATCCGAACTGGAGCACTTGTCTCCCAGTACTCGCGGAAGAGGACGGGATCAAGACCAAGCGCGCTGGGAATCGCGCGAACGGAGTGAAAGCCGGGCTCCGCATGATCCAATGGACTGATAAGCGTGAACCAGAGATCGAAGACAACCGCGAGAGGTTCCTCCGTGGATGGCGCCATCATTCGCATTCAATCATTGTGCCAATCCCCGGCGAAAGTAAAGGAGCGGAAACAGCCCGTTGGACGCGGGCCCCTTCGGTTGGTCGAGCCGCCACCCTTCGCGCTCGTAGAAACGGCGCGCGCGTGCTTGTGGCTCCAGCATGCGCAGCCAGATGGAATCGTGACCCGCGATGCGCGCCAGATCCGCCGCTCTTTCCACCAGAGCTTGGGCAGCACCTGAACCCCACGCGGCTGGAACCACGTACAACATGTGGATCCAGGGAAGTCGGCCGGCCGTCTTCGGATCGGCCTCGACCTGCATAACTCCGACGATGCGATCTTCTTGCTCGGCGACCAATACGACACCCTCATCCGCCGAGTGGATTGCCCGGCGCCAGTCGAATTCAAAACGTTGAGCCGCTTGGATCTCCAGTTCCTCGGGGGGAAGGAGTCCCTGGTAACCGGCACGCCACGACTCAATGTAGACGGATCGGATCTCATCGGAGTCTGAAACCTCCGCTGAGCGAACGCTTGTCTTCACGGCGCATCACAGCGGTTGGGGTCGAACTGGATCTTCATGAGCGGCCACCGCGCTCGGGCTTCGGCGTCCGGCCAGACTGGATCCGCCTCTGTCTGAACTCCTCGAATTCTTCTAAGAGTTGCCTCCTGGCGCAGCTCTGCTTCAGGAAGAATACGGACGCGGGAGGTCACTTCTGACGTCGGATACGGCCGATCACGTCATCGATGTCGTCGCCCTGATCCAGATCCGAGCGGTACAACTCGAGACGGCGATCAAGCTCGACCCGCTGCGCGTCCGTCAGCGGAAGCAGATCCGGGGCGGCGCGCAAACTATCCCAGATGTCTTCAGCAAGCCGTAGGCGCTCATCGACGGGCAGCCTCATGATCTCGTCGACCGGAATCGCGTTCATGGATCTATCTTTCCCCCTCGCCTCGTTGAACGCAACCGCTGAAAGCACCGGCCAATCGAGGTCGTGCTCGATGGGGGCATTAGCCGCCACGCCCAAGCTCCTTCAGGTTGGCAGCGATGGGGGCGTCGAGCTTCGCGGCCTCGGCCTGCTGCTCGCGCAGCGTCGCGGTGAGCCGCTTCATCGCTTCCTCCGCTTCGGCGCCAGTTCCGCCTCGATCTCTTCCACCGACGGCAGGCTGCCCTTCAGCTCTTTCGGCAGTTTCTCGACCAGGGTGGTCTCCCAACCGGCAACGCCGATGGGCTTGCGCAGATCGCGCAAGGCGTACTCGACGATGAACCGGTCCTTCGCGCGGCACAGCAGCAGCCCGATCGTCGGCTTGTCGTCCTGGTGGCGCAGCAGGTCGTCCACCGCCGACAGGTACATGTTCAACTGTCCCGTAAAGCCCGGGTCGAAGGGCACCGCCTTCAACTCGATGACGACGTAGCAGCGAAGCTTCAGGTGATAGAAGAGCAGATCGAGGTAGTAGTCACGGCTCGCGAACTCGAGGTGGACCTGGCGGCCGACGAAGGCGAAACCGCTGCCGAGCTCCAGCAGAAATCGCTGGATGTGATCGACCAGCGACTGTTCGACCTCACGCTCGCGGCGAGGGTCGGCAGTGCCGAGAAAGTCGAAGAGATACGGGTCCTTGAAGGCCTGCGCTGCCAGGTCGGAATCGACGGGCGGCAGCGTGGCCTTGAAGTTGGTGAGGGCCTTGCCGGCTCGCGCATGGGCACGGCCGTCGATCTGGAGCGAGAGAATGTTGTGGGACCAGCCCTGCTCCGCGCTCTGGCGGGCGTACCAGAGACGTTCCTCCGGTGTCCGGCACTTCTCCATCAGAGCGATGTGGTGATACCAAGGGACTTGTGCAAGAGCCTCTTGCACAATTTCCCGGTCGGGCCACGCCGCTGCGAACGCCCGCATGTACTTGAGGTTGCGCGGTGAGAATCCCCTCATGTCCGGGAACGCCCCGCGCAAGTCCGCCGCCAGTCGGTCGATGACCTTCGCGCCCCAGCCTTCGCTTTCCTGTCGGTCGAGGATCACGCGGCCGATGTCCCAATACAGGAGAACCATCGCCGCGTTGGCGGCCAAGACGACGCGCAGCCGTTCTTCCCGTATGCGCCGCTTGATCTCCCCGAGCGTCTTCGCGTACCCGCGCGGCAGCCCGGCGCGCGGCGGCGCCGCGGGAAACGAGGCCCCACCCGGGTGAGTGCGTCCGCGCGAGACACGCCCAGCCGCCCCGACTGCAAGCGGCTTCGCTGGCTTCTTGCTATGAGCCATACCCAAGCTCCTTCAGGCTGGCGGCGATGGCGGAACCGAGCTTCGCGGCCTCGGCCTGCTGCTCGCGCAGCGTCGCCGTGAGCCGCTTCATCTTCTCGTCGAACGGCTCGTCGTCGTCCTCGGCAGCCTCGGCGCCGACGTAGCGACCGGGCGTGCCATCTTCATCCCCTCCTGCCGGGACAACCGTCGCCCCTATGGCGCGGCCTCGCTGCTTTCTGCACGGCGCCCCGTCATCCAGCGCACATGCGGAGCGCAATGAGGCCCATTCAAGGCAGGATAGCGCGCGCCACCGACATTTCAGGCGCGCGCCAGCGTGTCGACGGGCTCGGCCCGCCACACATGACAGTTATGGCAACTTGCGGAACGGAACTGCTACCAGTTGCCGGTTTCTAGGTATTCGTTGATCGCGCGCGCGGCGTCGCGGCCGGCGCCCATGGCCAGGATCACCGTGGCGGCACCCAGCACAATGTCGCCGCCGGCGAAGACGCCTTTGACGGAGGTCTTGCCGGTTTCGCCTTGCGCGACGATCTTGCCGCGGTTGGTCTCCAGGCCCGGCGTGGTGCGCGGCACCAAGGGGTTGGGGCCGTTGCCGATGGCGACCACGACGGTGTCGGCGGCGTACAGGTGCTCGCTTCCGGGAACCTCGACGGGCTTGCGTCGGCCGTCGGGGCCGGGTTCGCCAAGTTCCATCTTCAAGCACTCGACGCCGGTGACTCGCCCGCGCTCGTCGCCGAGGTAGCGCAGTGGGTTGGTGAGCATGGTGAAGACCACGCCCTCTTCCTCCGCGTGGTGGATCTCCTCGGCGCGCGCCGGCATCTCGTCGGCCGAACGGCGGTAGATCAACCGCACTTCGTCGGCGCCCAAACGCAGCGCGCAGCGTGCGGCGTCCATGGCGACGTTGCCGCCGCCGACCACCGCGACACGCTTGCCGCGCACGACCGGCGTGTCGTTGTTCGGGAAGTCGTAGGCGCCCATCAGGTTCACGCGCGTGAGGTACTCGTTGGCCGAGTACACGCCGCCGAGGTTCTCGCCGGGGATGTCCATGAAGTAGGGCAGTCCTGCGCCGGCGCCGACGAAGATCGAGTCGAACTCCTCCAGCAGCTCGTCCACCGTGCGCGTGAGGCCGACGACGAAGTTGCAGATGATCTCGACGCCCATGCGCTGCAGGCCCTCGATCTCGGCGGCAACGATTGCCTTGGGCAGACGGAACTCGGGGATGCCGTACACGAGCACGCCGCCGGGCTTGTGGAGGGCTTCAAAGATGACGACTTTGTGGCCGGCGCGCGCCAGGTCGGCGGCACACGCGAGGCCCGCGGGACCGCTGCCGACGATCGCGACGCTCTTGCCTGTCGGGTCGGCGATGACCGGCGCGGGAGCGTTGCCTTGCGCGCGTTCCCAGTCGGCGACGTAGCGCTCCAGGCGCCCGATCGCGACCGGGCCCTTGGTGGCCTTGCCGCGTCCAACCTTGCACACAGCCTCGCACTGCTCTTCCTGCGGACACACGCGACCGCACACGGCGGGCAACAGCGTGGACTCACGAAGGATCGCCGCAGCACCGGCGAGGTCGCCGGCCTCGACCTTGTGTACGAAGCCGGGGATGTCGATCCCAACCGGGCAGCCGCTGATGCAGTCGGGCTTGGTGCAATAGATGCAGCGGTAAGCCTCGGCGAGAGCCTGCTCGATCTCGAGTCCGAGCGCGACTTCCTGGAAGTTGCGCGCGCGCGCGGACGGATCCTGGCACGGCATCTCTTGACGCACGGTCGCGTAGCGCTGCTTGAGGTCCTTCGGCGCGCGCTCCTTTTCGGTCTTCTCGCTCATCACGCGCGCACCCCCTCGGACGCACACGCGTGGAAGTGCTGCAACGACTCGGCTTCTTCTTCCTTGTAGAGAGCCTGGCGTCTTGTCATCTCGTCGAAGTCCACCTCGTGGCCGTCGAACTCGGGACCGTCCACACACACGAAGCGCGCATGGCCGCCGACTGTAACTCGGCACCCGCCGCACATCCCGGTGCCGTCCACCATCACGGGGTTCAGGCTGACCGCGGTCGGGATGTTCAGTTCCTTGGTGGTGAGCGACACGAACTTCATCATCGGGACCGGTCCGATCGCGACCACCTGATCGATCGTGCCGTACTCAGCGACCAGGTCGCGGATCGCGTCGGTCGCGAGGCCCTTCTTTCCTTCCGAGCCGTCGTCGGTGTAGACGCGCACCTCGTCGGATGCCGCGGCCATCTCGTCGCGGAAGAACAGCAAGTCCGATGTGCGCGCGCACAGCACCGAGATCACGCGCGCGCCGGCCGCCTTGTAGGCCTGCGCGATGGGGTGCACCGGAGCGATCCCGATACCGCCGCCGACGCACACGACCGTGGTGAGGTTCTCGATGTGGGTCGGAGATCCGAGCGGCCCGGCCACGTCGGCGATCACGTCGCCCTCTTTCAGCGCCGCGAGGCGCGCGGTGCTGGTGCCGACCTCCTGCACGACCAGGGTGATGCTGCCTTGGGCGGGATCGGCGTCGGCGATCGTGAGCGGGATCCGCTCCCCGCCTTCGGCGACGCGGATGATCACAAACTGGCCCGCCTTGCGCGACGCCGCCACGTTGGGAGCATGCACGCGGTACAGCGTGACCTTCGGCGCGAGGTCGCGCCGTTCGAGAATCCGATGGGCATCCTTAAAGATCTGCATGGTTGACTAGGCTCCTGCACCGCCTTCGCGGTGTTTATGGGTCCCTCGATGGTATCGTCCGGCCCTCCCGCGCGCTTTTCGGCCCAGGTGTGCGATACCACCGTGACAGCAGGTAATTCCTACCGTCATGGGCCGAAAGGCCTTGCATGGAAAGGCCTCCCGCGCGCCCCGACCGGCGAAGCGAAGGTGCGGTGAAGGCAGTCGTACACCTTCGAGGACCGACGCCTATTTGTGTCGTGTCTATTTTCTTGCCACTAGCGACACAACTTGCAGTAACATCAGCCCATGGCCGCCGATGGGCGAAGGGGACGAAGGAGCCGGGAAGACATCCACGCCCAGCTCACCACCGGCGTCGAGGAACTCCGACACCGCCTCGGTGGACTGCCATCCCCGATTGAAGCCGAGGACATCTGGGGCGACATCTGGTTCCAGGAGGCTCACAACTCCACGGCGATCGAGGGGAACACACTCGTTCTCCGAGAGGTCGAGATCTTGCTACGGGAGGGCAAGACCGTCGGCAGCAAGCAGCTCGCCGAGTACATGGAAGTCCACGGATACGCGGACGCAGCGAAGTGGGTATACGGACAGGGCCTTTCGTCAGGCGGATGGACCTCCGGCGAACTAATCACCCTTACCGAGGTTCGCTATGTGCACGAGTTGGCGATGACGAAGGTCTGGGGTGTCGCTCCCCACCCCGACGCCGATCCCAACGAAGGTCCGGGTTCCTTCCGCCGGCACAACATCCGCCCATTTCCTGGGGGCATGCAGCCACCCGACTGGCCGGAAGTGCAGGCGCTCATGACCGACTGGGTTGCCCGCGCATGCAACCTGCGAGACTTCCAGGGGCCGCACCTCGAGGCGCTCGCCGCGACGCACGCGGAGTTCGAACAGATCCATCCGTTCCTGGACGGCAACGGCCGTACGGGCCGGCTCCTGTTGAACCTCATCCTCATCCGGATGGGATACCCCCCCGCGATCATCCGAAAGTCAGAGCGGGCTCGGTATCTCCGGGCCCTGCGCGCCGCCGACGGCGGCGACCCTGGTCCGCTCGGCGAGTTCATGGCTCGTGCAGTTCTCGACACGCTGATGCGCTTCATAGTGCCCGCGGTAGCGGGACCGGCGAGGCTCGTGCCCCTTGCCGCGCTCGCCGATCGCGAAACCACCGTCCGCGCGCTTCGGGCGGCGGCCGAGCGCGGGCGCCTGCGCGCGCAGCGGGATGACAAAGGCCAGTGGAGAAGCACACGCAACTGGGTAAGCGAGTACAGAGCCAGTCGCTACAGACGCGATCGGTGATCGGCCCGGAGGAACTGCCAACGACCTTCTTTCCCGCACCAACCACGCCGCAGAGTCGGGTGGAGTTTGTTCTCAGAGCGCGGTCTGCTCCAGGACTTGCTCGAGTTGGGCGACGACGTTCTCCCAGCGCAAGTGCTCTACCGACGCGCGCGCGCCTGCACGGTCGGACGGCAACGAAAGCGCGCGCACCGCGGCGTGGGCTACCCCGACGGGATCGGTGGGATCGGGGATGAGCGCGCCGTTGACGCCATCAGTCACGGCTGCGGCCGCTCCGGCGCGCGCGCTGACGGCAACCGGGGTCCCGCACGCGAGCGACTCGGCGATGGGCAGCCCCCAGGGGTCGAAGCGTGTCGGGAAGATGAGCGCGTCGGCAGCGGAGTAAGCCGCGCGCAGATCCGGAACGAAACCGACCGCGCGCACCTCGCGACCCAATCGATGGGCGACGGCGAGCGCACGCACGTCACCGGCCGGCGCGCGCCCGGCGACTACAAGCCGAGCGTCGGGAACGCGCTCACGGATGACACGGAAGGACTCGAACAGCGTTCCCAGCCCCTTGCGGCGCATCTCGGTAGCGACGGTGAAAAGCAGCGGAGAGTCACCGACCTCCCACGCGGCGCGCATCGTCTCGCGCCCCTTGGGATCGAACGAAAACTCCTCCAGATTCACGCCGTCGGGAAGCACGCGCACCTTGTCGACGACCGCGGGATAGTAAAAGCGGATCTCGTCGGCCGCCCAATCGCCGGCGGCAAGCACGGCGCTGGGGATGCCGCGCCCGAGCACATGGCGATCCGAGGCCAGGATGATGTGGTGGTGTGGGTTCAGCCGGCGGCGCAATCCGTCGAAGGTGGTCACCGGCCACTCACGATTGGCCACCTCCCACCAGGAACGGTGCGCGCCGGGCAGACGCACGACACACGGACGCGACAGAACCGAACCGAACGAGACGATGTTGTCCAGGTCTACGCGAGCCACCGCGCGCGCGGCAGCAAAAGGAAAGGTGGCCGCGCGCAGAGCAATCTGCGAGCGCAATCCGCCGACGCGCACGAAACGAACGGCGCGGTCCTCGTCCTGGACTTCCCAGGTCTGAGCGAAAACAACGACCTCGTGGCCGCGCGCGACCAGCCCGCGGGCGTACTCGACGGCGACGCGCTCAAGCCCTCCCCGGCGGTTGTATGCGGAGATCACGATTCCGAGTCTCAACGCTCCCCCTCGGCCAGCGCGACAACGAGATCTTCGACCTCGCGCACGTAGCGCGAGATGTCGAACCGCTCGGCGGCGCGCGCGCGCGCCGCCGCCACCATCGTAGCCGCGAACTCCGGCGCGTCTAGATACCGAATCACGGCATCCGCGATCGCGGCGGAATCCCCCACCGGGACCAGCAGACCGTGGACACCGTCGTCGATGATCTCGGGCACTCCACCGGCGTCGGTCGCCACCACCGGGACTCCGGCGGCCATCGCCTCGACGTTGGTAAGCCCAAACGGCTCCCCAAAGGACGCGAGCACGAAGACATCCAGGCCCGCCAGCAACTCGGACACGTCGGCACGATGGCCCAGGAACCGGACGCGCTCGGCGATTCCGAGGTTGCGCACGAGCAACTCCAGGCGCGCGGGGTAGTCGGCGCTGAAGCCTCCGATGGCGCCGCCGATCACGAAGAAGCGCGCGCGCGGATGCTGCTCCAGAACGCGCGGCGCGGCTTCGAGGAAGACGTGCTGGCCTTTCCAGGGCTGCAGGCGGCCGACGATTCCGATCGCTTGTTCGCCGGGATCAAGTCCGAGAGCGGCGCGCGCCTTCTCGCGCGACGCCGCGCGGTACGGCTCCAACGGAATCCCGGGAAGGATCACCTTCGACCGCGCGTGGCGCTTTGCCGAAGCGGCCGAAGAACACACGACCAGATCGGCGCGCAGCGATGCGGGCAAGCGGTTGTCGATCCACCAGCGTTTCTCACCGCGCGCCGGACGAATCCCGTGGTCCCACCACACCGCGGGCTTTCGCGCGAGGCGCGCGGCCGGCGTTCCGTAGTAATGGCCCTTGACTTGCCAGGACAGCACAACGTCGTGGGCGCGCGCCAGGCGCGCAAGGCGCCACACCGTGAGCGCCCACATCCAGAAATAGCGAAGACGCTGCGCGCGCAGACGAACCACGCGCGCGCGCGCAGCAACGAGATCGTCGGTGAACTCGCCGTCGGCAAGACATGCCACGGTCGTGACGACGCGAGACTCGTCCGAGCGCCCCAAGAACTCGAGCAACAACTCCTCGGCCCCTCCGCGAACCGGCGACGGGTTGACGAGGAGCAGCCGGACGGGGCGGCGGCCGTTCAGGGTTCCGGATGTAGGAGGCCGCCGGCCGGCGGGTCGATGGGCATCTCGTCCAGCGCACTGCGCACGTTGAACGCGAAGATCTGCAGGAGCTGCACGTCCCCGGAGTCCACCTCGCGGCGGCCCTCGGTGTACGCGCCGACGATCACTCCGACGCTTTGATCGTCGCGAACGATCGGAGCAACCGCGTAGCTCGTGATTCCCTTGTAGATCGCCAGCCACTGCGGCGAGCGCCCGTTCGCCAGGGGAACCGCCACCGCGTGACGAGTGCGAAACGCCTCACACTCGAACAGGTCGGCTTCGATGTCCAGTTCGGCGTCCTCCGAGGCCGCTGCGAACGGCGCGCGCAACCGCAGCTTCCCGCCCTCGGCCATGAACAACATGGCGCGATCGAATCCGATCGTGCGGCGCACCTGATCGGGAATCATGCGGATGCGACGCTCGACCGACGGCTGCGCGGCGAGCTGCTGGCGGACGTAGTAGATGCGCCGGACCCGCTCTTGCACTTCGTCGCCGATCCCGGAGGTGGCGAGGTCCTCGTCGGCGCGCGCGCGCTCGGCGAGCGCGTTGGTGATCACGTGGGCAAGCAGCAAGTGCACGTCTTCGATGTGCTGGTAAGAGGTCGACTGGATGTGCAGCACGTGCCGGGCGATCGCTCCGGCCGTACCCCCGTCGAATCCGACGAACGCGATCGTCTCGCAGCCGCGCTCGTGAGCGGTCGCAATGGCGTTCACGATGTTCTCGCTCATGCCCGATGCGGTGAAGCCGATAACGATGTCGCCGGGACGAGCGAAGTTCACGAGTTGTTCACCGAAGATGTTCGTGTAGTGCGTGTCGTTCGCCCACGCGGTCACGAGCGACATGTTGTCGCACAAGTTGAGCGCTCGCATCCGGCGACGCCCCGGAACGATCGCGGTCTTGTTCAGGTCGCAGGTGAAGTGCATCGAAGTCGCCGCTCCACCGCCGTTGCCCATCAGGAAGATCTGTCGGTCGTGTTTGTACGCGGTGTAGATCACGTCGATGATCTGCTCGAGCTTCGGCGGATCGATGTTGCGAAGGATCGCTTCGACGCTAGACAAATAGGCCATGATGAAGTTGCGCGTCGTCATTTCCGGGTCACCTCCGCGCGGCCCCGCGCGCGCCGTCCAATTGCTTCCTGCGCAAGTATCCAGATCGCCGCGTCGACCAGATCATCGGCCACGAAGTCCGGCGCGCGCCGGCCCCAGGAACGATCACGAATCGTTTCGGCTCCCCGTCCTGTGCGCACCAAGATGGTCCGGCATCCGGCCGCCGCGCCCGCGCGAAGATCCGTGCCGGTGTCGCCGACCAAGAACGAAGCTTCCAGGTCCACTCCGCGCTCCGCAGCCGCCGCGCGAAGGAGTCCGGGCTTGGGCTTGCGGCACTCGCATTTGTCGTCGGGGTGATGAGGACACACCAGGATCGCCTCGATGCGAGCACCCGACCCTTCGACGACATCCAGCATCCGCTCATGGATGTCGTCCAGCGTCCGGCGCGTCATCATCGCCCGCCCGATCGCGGACTGGTTGGTTACAACGAACACGCGGCGCTTGGCGCGCGTCAGCGACGCGAGAGCCTCGACGGAACCGGGAATGAAAACAAACTCCGACCACGACTTGACGTGGTCGGGCCGGTTCTCGCAGATGACACCGTCACGATCGAGGAAGATCGCGGGCTCTTTACGGTCCTGCGCGGTCATGTTCGGCTCCAACCGTCGCGGCGAGCGCGGCTCCCTCCCAATCGATCCGCATCCGCCGCTCCCGCCATCCTTGCGTGGCGAGCATCCGGCGAACGTCTTGCTGCTGCCCCTCCGGACAATACAGCACGAGCGTCCCGGTGAGGCCGGCCCCGGCAAGCTTGCCGCCGGTCGCACCCGCCGAGCGCGCCAGGCCGTACACGCGAGCAATCTCGGGTGTACTCACCTGCGAATTGAGGTGCTGCTTTGCCTCCCAGGCCCGGTGCAACATCGCTCCCACATCATCGACGTCGCCCCGCTCGAGCACTTCACACATCTCGTAGGCCATGTCCTTCAAGCGATGCAGCGCATCGACGGTGTCGGGGTCCGACGCCGAGCGCCGGGCCTGCTCCTGCAGCGGAGACACGCTGGAGCGGCGCGCGCCGTTGTGGAACAGCATGATGCCGGACTCCAGCGCCGCGACGACCTCGGGGCGGATCTTCAGGGGAGTCACATCCACCGAACCGTCGCGGAAGAACTCGATCAGGTTGAGACCGCCGAATGCCGACGCGTACTGGTCCTGCTTGCCGCACGAACGGCGCAGCACATCCATCTCGATACGCGCAGCCGTATCGGCGATCTCCGCGCGCTCCAACTCATCGCCGACGAATTGTGCCGCCGCGTATACCAACGCCACGCAGACGGCACCGGATGACGCCAGGCCCGCTCCGGCCGGTACCTCGCTGGATGCGGCAAGCCGTCCGCGCTCGATACCGAAGTGCCACGCGACCGCCTTTTGGTACAGCAAGAAATCCTCGGCCAGAATCGGAGGGCGCATCCGCCGGGCGAACGATGCGGCCGACACGAGTTCACGGCTCCCGTTGTCCAGGCTCACAAGCTCTAGGTCGGCGGCGCGGGGAGATGCGTGTCCGTAGGCATACGAGTCGATCGCGAATGACACCACTGCACCGCCGTGGCGCTCGTAGTACGCGGGCAAGTCCGTTCCGCCCCCAGCCAGCGACACCCGGCCCGGCGCGCGCCCGACGACGATCGACATGCTGCTCCTCCTCCATCGGACGAGCCGGAGCGCGTCCGGCGAACATCTTCACTATCGGTAACGATCAGGACGAGCCGAAGGGCTCACAATTCCCCAGCGTCGCGCAGAACGCCGCGCGCTCGCATGTCGGCGTGTGCGGCGGCGACCGTCTCGCCGCTCTCTTTGGTGGATTCGAGCCACTTCACGTAGTTCGTCCACGTCCGGCGCAAATCGGTTCGCGGTTCCCATCCGAGCCCACGCAAACGAGAGAGATCTCCGATCGTATGACGCACGTCGCCGACACGGTAGCGGCCGGCGATCTCGGGCGCGCGCGGGACGTCGACGATCTCGTTCAACGTCTCGAGCACCTCCAGCACCGTCAAGCTGCGCGGGCCGCCGACGTTGTACGCGCGACCGGGAGCCTGCGCATGGTCGAGCGCGACGAGCGTCGCGGACACCGCATCGTCGATCGCAACGTAGTCGCGAAGCTGTCTGCCGTCTTCGAACACCACGGGCGCGCGCCCGGCGAGCAACTGCAAGCATGCCGAGCGAAGCAGCCCCGAGTAGGCGTTGTGAGGCGACTGTCCGGGACCGTGCACGATGGCATATCTCAGGGCGGCCGTCGGGATCCCGTGCTGCGCTCCGAGCGCGAGCGCGGCCGTCTCGGCGGCGAGCTTGCTGATCCCATAGGAGTTACGAGGAGCGACCATGTCCTCGCTCGTCGGCGCCGGCTCGACGCGACCGCCGCAGCGCGGACAGTGGACGTCCCAGTCGCCGCGCACGAGGTCTTCGGGCGCGCGCTGCTCGGGGACGACGACGCCGTGCTCCGCGCAACGCGCCGCGCCTTCGCCGTATACAGACTGGCTCGAGGCAACTACGACCCGGCGAACCGGCAAGCCCCGCTCCACGATCACCTCGTAGCAAAGCGCGGTTCCGGCCGCGTTCACCGTGAAGAAGCGCGAGAAGTCCGGCATGTAGTCCTGATACGCAGCCATGTGTACGACCGCGTCGATCCCGTCGAGGGCGCGCGCCCAATCGGGCTTCGTGCGCACGTCCCCGTGCAGGAACTCCGCAGCGCCCAGGTCCGGAATGACGCCGGGCACATGCACCGGTGCCGTCAGCGCGTCCAGAACGCGCACCCGGTCCCCGCGCGCGAGCAAACTCCGGACGACGTGCGATCCGATAAAGCCGGCTCCGCCGGTCACGAGCACGTTCATCGGCTCAGTGCCCCCGCGGGATCGCAAGGATCGTGTGCGCGATTAGTTTGACGTCTACCCAGATCGAGCGCCGCTCGATGTAGGCCATGTCCATGTCGAGCTTCTTCTCGAACGAGCACATGTCGCGCGACCAAACCTGCTGCAGCCCGGTGATCCCGGGCAAGACCGCCATGCGCGACTTGGCATAGTTGTCGTACAAGTCGAACTCGTAGTCCAGCGGAGGCCGCGGTCCGACGAAACTCATTTCGCCGCGAATCACGTTGATGATTTGCGGGATCTCGTCGATGGAGAACTTCCGCAGCCATGCCCCCACTCCGGTCACGCGGTCGTCGCCCAGCAGCTTGTAGACAACTTCGCCGTCCACTTCGTGCCCGCCGTTCTCGCGCACATAGCGCTCGATGAACTTGCGGTGCGCGCGATCGTCGCTGTCGATGCGCATCGAGCGGAACTTGTAGTACGTGAACGGACGGCAGTTCCGACCGTACACCGTCCCGCGAAACAGCACAGGACCGCGCGATTCCAGCTTGATCATGACGGCAGCAAAAGCCCACAGTGGGGACCCCACAACTGCGATCGCGAGCGCGAGCGTCAGGTCGATCGCCCGCTTGACGGCATCGTACATCGGGTGCCGACGCGAGACGTCCGCGGGGACGACGCGCGGCCTCGGGGTCGGAGCCGGTGCCGGGACGAACTCGTCGAGCGCGGGCAGCGACAAGGTGGCGGTCGCACCGCGCGCGACTGCTACGGCGCGCGAGGAAGGCGCGGGAGAATCCAGCAGCGTCGCGCGAGCAGCCGGGCGCGCGCGATCCGCGGCCAAAGAACGGCGCGCAGGGTCGTACGACGGCACCGGGGGCGCCGGTGGATACTGCGGCGCGCGAGGCTGCGAACCACGACCCGGCTCGTGCCCGTCGGGATACCGCTCCGGCACGTAAGAACGCGGAGGTCCATCGAGCCGCACGGCCGCGCGCGCGGCAACCGACGGCCGAGGCTGCGCGTGATGTTTCTGGGGACGCGGCGCGGCCGGAGCGCGACGGCGCATGGCGCGCCGCGCCGTGCGCTGGACGAGCGCGCGGTAGACCTGCGCGACGGACTGCACGGTGCGCTCGACGGGGAAGAAGTTCTCGGCCACCGCGGCGCCGGCTTCGCCCATCCTGCGGCGGAGCTTTCGGTCCGAGAGCAACCGGTCCATCGCATCAGCAAGCAAGTCGGGACGCGACGGCGTCACGATGAAGCCTGCGGCAGGCGGAACAATCTCCTGGACCGCCCCGCCGGCCGCGGCGATCACAGGCTTGCCGGCGGCCATGGCCTCGACAATCGCGCGTCCGAACGGTTCGGGTTCCGCTGAAGCGTGGACGAACACGTCAATGGCCGACATCGCCTCCGGTGCGGGCTGCCAACCGAGGAACGTCACACGGTCCTCGATCCCAAGCTCGGCCGCGAGCCGGAACAGATGCTGCTCGAAGGGCTCGTCCTTCTCGGGGAACAAAGCCGCCCCCGCGATTGCGAAGTGGGCACGCGGGTGCCGCTGGGCGACCATCGCCGCGGCGCGCAAGAAGACGTCTTGGCCCTTCCACGGAGCAATGCGCCCGACGATGCCGACGACCGGATCCGATGCCGCCACTCCCATCATCTCCCGCAGCGAACGGTCGGCGGCGGCATCCTGGAAGTCGCGAACTCGAATCCCGTTTGGGATCAATCGCACGCGGCGCAGCAACCGACGTCGACCGCGGAACGGCTCGGCAACGGCGCGCGACGGCACGATGATCGCGTCGGCCAGGTTCGCGCACGCGAGGAAGGCGTACTGCAGCCAGCCCTTAGGCAGGATGTCTCGCAGGTGCCAAACGATCGGCACGCGAGCCGCCTTGGCCGGAAGCAGGGCGATGAGGTGGGACTTCAGCGTGTTGGTGTGAACGATCCGCGGGCGAACCTCGCGGATGATCCGCCAGACCCGAAACGCCGCGGTCACAAAAGCGAACAGTCGAGCCACCGCGACGAGTGGATGGCGCGTGAGGGTGGCACGTGAGGTCTCGAGCAATCGTTGCGACATCGGGACCATGCGCACCAGCACGCCGCGCGCGCGCAGCGCCGCGGCCAGCGGTCCATCGGACGGCAGCACGACGACGGGTTCCACCGGACCCTCGCTGAGACCGGCGACGAGGTCGGCCAACGACTGCTCGGCCCCCGACATGCGGGGGACGTGATCCAGGAACAGGACCCGAACGGGTTGAACGTGCTGCTGTTTCATCTGCATTGTTAAACGAGTCTCGGCTGGGAAGTTGCGCCACTTCAGGGGCGCGAACCGAGAAGCGCGTATACGTCGAGGAGGGTTGCTCCCGCTGTGTCCCAGTTCATCCCGATAGCGATCTCTCGCGCGCGCCGGCCCATCGCATACGCGGCGGCAGGATCGAGGCGAATCTCATCGATCGCGCGGCGCAGCGCGTCGACCGAGTGCTCGCCAAGAACAACCCCGGCATTCCCGACAATCTCCGACGCACCGGCCGCTGCCGCAACGACCACCGGAAGGCCACACGCCATCGCCTCCAGTACCGCCATGCCAAAGGCGTCGTAACGGCTCGGGGCGATCAACAGATCCGCCGCCCAGTACGCCGCACGAACGTCCTCGATCTTGCCGGGCATCACCACCGGGAGCCGGCGCTCTCGCGCGAGCGCAGTCCATCGCCCGCCGCGCAAATCGCCGGCAACGACCAAGCGCTCCCCCGGCGGCGCCGCGGCAAGCGCCTCAAGCGCCAGCGGCAAGCCCTTGCGCGGGCCGTGCGGGCCTACGAGCGCCACAACGAATTCCTGCTGCGACAAAGCAAGCGCCGCTCGCGCGGCGGTGCGCTCAGCCTGGGACGGCGGTCGAAACCGCTCGGAATCCACTCCGAAACGCACGACGGTGATGCGCGCGGCGTCGACTCCGCGCGCGGCCAGGTCGCGCGCCGTTGCCTCAGAGTTCGCGATCACGGCGCGCGCCGCGCGCGCCTGACGGATCTCGAGGCGGGCCTTGAACCGCGTCGCAATCTCTTCGTTACGCCCGCGCGCGCCCGGCTCGCGCCAAGCTTGCGGCGGAAGATCGAGCCAGCGAGCGCTGATCGTGTGGCACATGATCACGTCGGCACGGCGCAGCGTGGTGCCGGCGTCGGCGTGGACGACGTCGTAGCGCGCGCGCCCGAGCATCGCGCCGCTTGCCCCCAGGCTCACAAGTTGGTTGGCGAACTGCCACGCCGGCAAGCGCGGAATGCGGTGCACTCGCACGCCGTCGAGCATCCCGAGCCCCGCAGGAGCGTTTCCGGCAAATACATCGACCCGATGGCCGGCAGCGGCGACGCGACGCAGCAACTCGGCGTTTGCGCGCCCTTGACCTTCCTGCATTCCCAGGCTCGGAACCACGAACGCGATGCGCATCAATGATTCCCGTCCGTCGCCGCAGTGGCGCGGTGACGGCGACGGCGCGCGCACCGAAGGCAAGTCCCGGCACCTTCCACAATCCCGCGCAAGTTGTGGGCGAACACATCCTCGGAGAACTGCTCGGCGTGCGAACGCAACGCTACGGGGTCGAACCGCCGGGCGTCCGCGCGCGCAACGGCGCGCGTAATCGCTCCGGCCGACTCCTCGGCAAACAAAACGCCGTTCACGCCGTCGGTCACCGTCTCGAGCGCACCGCCCTTGGAAAACGCGACGACCGGCCGTCCGGCGGCGTTGGCTTCAAGGGGCACGATCCCGAAGTCCTCCTCGCCCGGAACAACAACCCCCCGACACTCCGCGTACAGCCGAACCAGGGCAGCATCGTCCAGGGCACCCATGAACCGTACCGTCGGACCCGCAATCGACTCGAGCGAAACCCGCGCAGGTCCATCTCCGACGACAACCAGGGATCGTCCCATCGTCGTGAACGCCTCGACGGCCAGATGCATGTTGCGGTGCGGCATCAGCCTGCCGACCATCAAGTAGTAGTCGCCGGTACGCGGTGCGATCGCAAAGCGGTTCACTTCAACCGGCGGATGCACCAGGACCGAACGGCGACCGTAAATCGCTTGGATCCGGCCGGCCGTTGCCCGCGAGTTGGCAACGTACACGTGCGCGCGCGCCGCGGCGGCGCGATCGGAACGACGCAGCGCGGCAAGAGCGAGCGGCAAGGCGGGGCGGCTCCACCCGGGAGCCACAGCGCGGTGGTCGTATCGCTCGTCCCACAAGAAGCGTGGTGGCGTGTGGCAGTAGACGATGCGGCATCCCGCGCGCGGCCGAACGTGATGAGCGAACCCGGCGCTCGAGCACACGACGACGTCGAACCCCTCGATGCGCAGACTCCGCATCGCGCGGCCGAACAGCGGCAGCAGGCGGCGGAACTCGGCCGGATCCCCCCTGAGCCGCTGCAGGCGCGACGTGCGTACGTCGATGTCGGCAAACTCAGGGAAAGTGGCCTCGGGGTAGTACAGCGACGTGAAGACCGGTGCATCGGGCCACATCCGGTGCATCGCGAGCGTGACCTTCTCGGCCCCGCCGCGGTTGACGAGGTAGTCGTGCACGATCGCGACCTTCACCGCGGCGCCTCTGCGCGGCGTGCCGTCGTTTCCAGGATGTCCTCCATCCGATCGACGAACGCGGCCCACGACCGCTCGCCGGCGGCCATGGCGCGCGCTTGGGAGCCCAATCGAGAAGACAGCGCGCCGTCCTCCAGGACGCGACGAAGGACTCGCACGACCGCCGCGTTGTCGTCGGGATCGACCAGCAGTCCCGTCTCGCCGTCGCGAATGGTCTCGGGGACTCCCCCGGTCGCTCCGGCGACGACCGGCAGTCCGTAAGCGCACGCTTCCAGCAGAGCGATCCCGCCGCCTTCGACTCCGGCCGCGCGCCCGCGCACCGACCGCGAAAGCAGCGCGAACGCATCGGCCGACGCGAAGTGCACAGCCAGATCGTCGTCGGAGACTTCACCGGCGAAAACCACGCGCGACGCGACGCCGGCGGCCGCCGCAACCGACTCGAGTCCCGCGCGCGCCGGACCCTCGCCGACGATGACAAGCCGAACGTCGTCGGGCAACTCCCCGACCGCACGGATGAGCCTGTCGTGGCCCTTGTGCTCGGCAAGGCGAGCCACCGACAGGATGATGCGTCTGCCCCCCAGGCGCGCGCGGAACTCCTCGACCGTCCGAGGATCGACCGACACCGCCTCGGGCGCTCCAACCGGCAACACGACGACGCGCAATGGGTCGGCCCCGAGCGCGACGGCTTCTGAGCGCGTGAAACGGGAATTGGCCACGACGCGATCCGCGCGCGGCAGCACGACTCGGGCGACGCGGCGGATGCGGGGCGCGCGCAGTTCGCCTCCGTGGCAAGCGACGACGACCGGCGCGCGCCGGCCCAGCATTGCTCCGGGCGCCGCCATGGTGTGCAGAGCCAGGACGACGTCGGGCTTCCATTCGCGAATCTCGCGGCGCGCGGTCAAGGCAATGGTCGGAACGAATCCGCGCCGCCCCGGCATAACCGCGTGCACGCGGCGCACCGCAGTGCCCAACCCGGCATCGACGGCGGCAAATCCGGGATCGGCCGGCGCTACGACGCGGAACTCGGTCCGGCGCGCGCGCGCCAGGATCTCTCGGGCCATCGTTTGGATCCCGCCGCGGGTGGGCGGGAAGTCCATCGTCAGCAGCAGGGCTCGGATCTGGTCGGTGCCGTCACGGGTCACGCCGGCAGCGTACCGTCCATCAAGCCGCGATCGCGCAAACGTTTGTATGCGCCGTCGGATGCACCGATAAGAAACCAGATGAGCGGGGTGATGGCGTACTGACCCCCGATCAGCCATGCCCCGATCGACGTCACCGCCATCGCCCAGATGGCAATCCACACCGGACCGGGCAACGCACGTCGAACGCGCGACGCCTGCACAACCGCGACCACGATGGCCAGGACGTACAAGATCCCGCCGGGAATCCCAAGGGAAAGGAACGCGTCGCCGATGTCCAGCTCGGTCCCGGCGGACCGGCCTCCGAACTTCGCGGCGCCTCGCGTGGCCGAGCCGGTCCCAAGGCCGATCGGCTGGTGCGAGATCGCGTAGGAGATCCCCGCCGTCCCGGACTCGAAGTGGATCGGCAGCGTGGACTTCGAGCGGTCGAAGGGATCACGCAGCGCCCGCAACTGCTGCTCGATCAGCTGGGCGGCACCCGACTCTTTCTCCTGAATAGTGGAATCACTCGAGGTCGTCGCCGACCACCCGACGGCGAGCGTGACCAGGATCATGGCGACGCCGGTAGCCAACACCCGGTTGCGAACGCGCGCCGCGATCAGGACCACGACTGCCAGGGCAATCTTCACGGTGAACCCGCGGGATCCGGTCAGGAACCCGGCGTAGGCAATAACACCGACGACGGCCGCCAACAACAGCCGCCGGGCCTTGGGAGCAAACATCAACATCGCCAACGCAACCACGAAAGCGTAGTGCGCGTAAGCGGCGTACTCGGCCGAGTTGTTGAAGAAGGAGAAGGGGCGCGTCGTAGAACCAACGGTTGCGGCCGTATAGCCTTGGGAGCCGAGCCAAGTCTTCTCGAATCCGCGGAATCCGACGAACACCTGGACGAGACCGTAGGCCGCCGCCAAGGTGCCCATCACCAGCACGATGCGCACGACCTTGTGCGTGAACTCGAGGTCCGCGATCGACCGTGCGACGAAGAAGAAACTGATTGGAATCAGGTTGATCATGACCCCGGTCAACCCGACCAGCAGGTTGCCCTGCCCGGGATTGAAGACCTGAATCAATCCGACCACGAGCAGCAGGAAGACGATCTTAGCGAGCGTCGTACCGGTGAAGTCCATCTCGCGCTTGAGCATCAGCGACACAAAGACGGTAACCGCCACCGACGAAGTCACCAGCAGCAGCGGGTCCAACGCGGCAGCGCCGGTCGCCGAGACGAACATGTGACGCAACGTGCCCATCAGCGGGAGCAAGATGAAAAGGCCGAGCACGGCCGAGCGCGGGCGCTCCAGGGCGGGGATCGCCAAAACGACCATCACGACGATAGCCACGGTGACGCGAAGCATCGGTCCACCGACGACAATCTGGCGCCCGAGGAACACCGCCCCTACCGCAAGCAGGGCACTCCAGACCAACGCCGCATTCCGGCGCGTCGAAAGCGTTTCGGTGCCGATCATCACAGTCTCTCTTGGAAAACGCTCAGGAGGTCGTCTCCGATACGCCTCCACGAGAAGAACCGGTCGCCGACCTCACGACCGGCCTCACCGATTCGGCGGCGCGCGGCCGGACCGGCCGCCAATTCCATCAGCGTGCCGGTAAGCCGCTCACCGCCACGCTCGATCAGCCGGACGCTGACGCCGTCGGCAAGTTGCGGCGCCGCGTCGGGACCGCGGTAGGCCACGACCGGGATGCCGTGGGCCAGCGCGGAAAGCAGTGACGAATGCCTGCCGGCTGCGGGACCCGCGGGGTCGGCATGGAAATAGACGTCGGCGGCCCGCAGCGCCGCGGACAGGTCCGCGCGCGCGACCGTGCCGGTCACCACAACGCGCGCCGCCACTTCAGAGGGAATGTCGAGGGGGCCGGCGTTGCCGGCGAGCAGCAGCCGCGCGTCGATGCCGCGCACCCCCAGACGCGCGATCGCGTCGTACACAGGAGCCAGATCGCGGCCGGGACCGGCGCTGCCAAGGTGTGCGATGACGAAGGCGTCGCGGGGAATTCCCCAGCGTCGGCGGGGATCGCCGGATGCGTCGTCAGGCTCGATCGTGGGCCCGGCCGAAACCCGACGTAGCTTCACGTGTCCAAAGCGCGCAAGTTCAGCCTCGCGCTTCTCGGTGGTCACGATCCAGCGGGAGGCGGCGCGAAGCACGCCGATGGCTTGAAGCCGCTGCCCTAGCGCCCACGCAAATCCACGCGCGCCGTCGCGTCCCCACGGAAACCACAACTCGTGAAGGATTAGAACCAGGGGGGCGTGGGAGGCAAGGGCGCGCGCCAGACGTCCGGCGCGCGGCGCGAGGCCGTGGCTGCCGATAGAGAACGGGTTGTACTCCCAGACGATGACGTCGGGATTCGTCGCGCCGACGGCTGCGGCGATCGCGGGAAACCCCTTGGAATCCCAGCGCTCCACGACCCCGTGAACCGAGAACGTGGGCCGGGCATCGGATCCCTTGGGGCACACGATGCTGATCTCGGCGCCGCGAGAAGCGAGTTCGGCGGCCATGCAATCGGCATGGTCGCCGATGCCCCCGACGTCGGGCGGGAACTCCTCGGTCAGAACCGTGATTCGCATCAGCGAGACCTGCGGGTCCCCGCCTTCGAGCCTGCCGGTCCGGCGGCGCGCGCGCGCGACCCCCCGGCGCGCGCGCGAGCACTGCCGGATCCGTTTGTCGCCGTTCCGGAACGTGTAGACCGAGTCGACGTCGATGCCTTGGCCTTCGTACCCGCAACTCGTGCAGCCGGCTTGGCCTTCGACCCCGCACCAACGCGGCTGGTGGGCTTGGGCGCACGCTTCGTCGCCGCCTGAGCGCGCGGTCGAGCGGGAGCCGTCCCCGGGCGCGCGGCTGAAACCTTCTTCGCCGGTCGGCTCGAAGCGGAGCGCGTGCGGGGCGAGGTGTACGCGGTGGCCGTCAGAACCTCCTCGGTGTACCAGTTCTCATGGGCTCCGGCATCGTAGGCGCCGCCCCAGGTCCCGTACGGCATCATCGAAGGGAGATCCTCGCCGTAGCCGTCGCCGGGCGCGCGCCCGATCATGTCCTCGGACCCCACCAGCACGGCACCCAACACGCGCGCGCCGGCTGCGGCCAACTGCTCTTTGGCTTCGTTGGCGTGCGCCCGATTGGTCTGACCGGCCGAGACGACCAGCAGCACGCCGTCGGCGTAGGCACCAAGGATCGATGCATCCGCAGCGGCGAGCACCGGCGGGGAGTCAAGCAGAACGACATCGGCCCAGCGGCGCGCGCGCCGCAGCGTGAACGCCATCTCCTCGCTGGACAGCAACTCACCGGGGTTTCCGATCATCGGGCCACAGGGCAGCACGAAAACCCCGTCCATCCCAGGCGCGGGGCGCACGGCTCGCTCAAGCGGAACCTGGCCGCGAACAACGTTTGCGAGACCGACGGAGTTGGCGATACCGAAGGCCTCGTGAGTGCGCGCGCCGCGAAGGTCGCTGCCGATGACCAGAACCGACCGGCCGGACTCGGCGAATGCGCCCGCGAGCGACACCAGCGTGGACGACCGACGCTTGGCCATCGTAGAGGTGATAAGGAGCACGCTCTTGTCTTGCGGGACGCCCATCGACGCAAGCGTTGCGCGAAGCGTGCGCGCCGCTTCAACCGTGGCGCCACTGGACTCACCGAACCCGTCGTAGTCCTGTTGGGCCGGCAGTGCGGCAAGAACCGGCAACCCCAGCTCGCGCTGAGTGGACTCCTTGTCCCGCATCGTGTCGTCAAGGTACTCGCGCACGAGCGCGATTCCGATCCCGAACATCAGACCGACAATAAGTCCGAGCAGCAGCGTGCGCCGCTGGTCGGATCCGACGCGCACCCCTCCGGCAGAGGGGCTCGTCAGCTTGCCGCCGTCTTCGATTCCGGAGACCAGCGCGTTCTGCAAGCCGGTCGCCGTGCGCTGCAGATCCCCGATCGTTGAAGCGAGCTGGTCACGACGAATCTGCATCTCGATGATGCGGCCCTGGTCGGTTCCCTCACGAGCGGCGTCGAGCCGCGCCTGCACGGAGATGTACTCCTTGCGCGTATCAACCTGAGCGGCATTGTTTTGCTCGAGAAGTTGAGCATAGAAGTGCCTGGCGGCTTCCTTCTTGAAGTCGATGTACGCCTCGCCGACGGCGTTGCAGATCGCCCCCGCGCGCACGGCCGGATCGTAGGACTTCTCGCCCGGCGCGGGCGGCGTCGTAGCCACCTTGATGCTGAAGAACTGAGTGTTCGGCTGGATCGTGGCGTTGATCTTCCCCTGCACGGCTTGCGCCGGAATTCCAAGCTTCTTCGCGGCGGCCGCGGCGATTTCCGGACCGGCGAGGAAGTGAACGTTGGAGTTCAAGTCACCGACCGTCTCCACAGGCTTGGAGTTCGGATTGGTGGGGTCGGAGTTGACGGCTTGGAACAACACCTCGCATGCAGCCACGTATTGAGGTGTGGAACGCATCGACCCGAAGAACGCCGTGACCATGACGATAACGATCGCCGTGATCACAGTCTTCTTGCGCCTCAGGACGACGCGTGCGAAATCCTTGGGTTCCACCGTCTACTCCAACGAGGATGGGAGTGCTTCCGGAATGCCTTCGTCATGGTGTCTTGAGAAACGCGCTGCCCCCGAGGATTACTCGGGGGCAGCAAGCCGGCGTGCAGACCTAGAGGGAGGGAGGGAGGGAGGCACGCGGCGCCGGCCGTTTTCTCAAGTTCCTAGGCGAAAGCTGGCTGCAACTCTGCCGGAACCGAAATCTCGTCGAGCATAGAGTCGAGCGCCCGATCGCGAATCCGGTAGCAGTTCGAGCGAGACAACGAGAGTTCCTCGCAGATCTCACTCACCGGCAGATCCATCACGTACCAGAGGGTCACCACCGCGCGCTCCCGCTCGTCGAGCGAGGAAAGGCGGCTCAGCAGTTCCGAACGAAGATCCACACTGTCGAGGAATCCCCGGCGGAACGGGTCGGCGTCGATGTCGGTCGTCTTGCGCGAGGCAAGCATTACCGAACACGACCTCGGGTGGTAGTAGTCCCGATAGGCCTTGAGAGCCTTTACGACCTGACCCACTGTCTCGAACATCGTCCGCTCGCTTTCTCGTTTCGAACCTGCCCGAGAAAACGACCGCCTCGCGTGCGATGTTGCAGGTCACGCGGTTCTTTTTATGCGGTCGAATCAGGCCGATTCATCAGACGAGTGAGCGAAACGGGCACAAAAAAAGTCCGGCGTACCGGACGAAGGAAACCGAACCGATCTAGACGACGTGCGCGATGCCCGGGCGCTGCGCCTGCTCCACGTCGGGAACGACTTCGCGCAACGCTTCCCACACCGCACTCGCCATGAACCGACGGTGCCCGCCGAGTGTGCGGATGTACGGGAGCTTGCCGGCGTCGGCCCAGCAGCGAACGGCTCGATGCGAAACGCGGAACAGCATTGCGACTTCACCGGTCGTAAGCAACGCGTCCTCGCGCCGGTACCCGTTCTGCATTGCGACGGCCTGACGACGGAGCCTCTCTATGAGCCGCTCGCGCGTTCCGCTGGTGTACGGGGTCTTTCCCATGACTGAACTTCCTTCCTGCCCTGTGCGGGCATTCACCGTCGCGAACGGCGAGCGGTGGTGAGCGGGCGCCGGATGGTCACCCGCAGCCCCCCGGCCCTTCCGGGGGGAAAACGCAGGGGACGCTTTCGCGTCCCCCGGCAGCTCTTGGAACCAAAAACGCCCGGGGGATTCCCGGGCGTCTGCGTTACCGTTTTCTCACACTAGTTGCCTTGTACTAGTTCACCGCTTCGATCGTCCCACGTCAAGGGTCCGGCGCGTACTTTTTTCTTCACTTTTCCAAGCAAAAGCGGGCATTCCGGAAGCCGCATGACTAGAAGATTCGAACCTGTCGGCATCTACGAACCCGCAGGTCCTTGACAAGTGACTAGTCATTGTTTGCCACACACCACCGCTTCGCTTCCCAGGGTGAATCACCCGTTCGGGCCATGCAGCATTCGCACGGGATGTCGTTTCTGTAGCTGAACGTGCAGACACTCGAGGGAGTGAGGGAGATGACACACAGCGCGCAGTTCGCCGCCCAGGCGTGGAGGGAACGCCAAAGGCGCCGCGTCGCCGCGGCGGTGCTGGACCGGGTAGCGGACGCCGCGCTGGCGGCAGGTGGCGCGGTCGTAGCAAACACGGCGCTGGCACTCCAACTCGGCCTTCCGGCCGGCGGTGGCGGAATCGCACTCGGCGCAGGGCTCCTCGCCGCGGGGATCTACTGGATGATGCGCGGACGTCACTGCGGAATCCCGCGACCGGCGTACTCGGTTCGCACTTCGGTTCCACGCCCCTCGATTCCGGTCACGGCGACCGCAACGGCCGCCCGGGCACAACATGTGTATGACGCCGCATAGCTAACCCCCCAACAGAAACAGGCCTTCCGGACGCGGAGGGCCTGTTTCTTGCGGAATCAGCCGCCTCAGCCGCCGAGGCGCTCGCGGAACCACCGGATGGTTCGCGGCAAACCTTCGCTCACTTCAATCTTCGGCTCCCAGCCGAGCAATGCGCGCGCGCGCGCAATGTTGGGACGTCGCACCGTCGGATCGTCGACCGGGCGCTCCGTGAATACGACCTCACTCGTCGATCCGGCGAGCCGGACGATGAGACGAGCCATCTCCAGCACGGTCATCTCACTGGGGTTCCCAATGTTGACCGGCTCGTGAACCCCTGAAGCAAAGAACAGCCGCAGGATTCCCTCGACCAGATCATCGACGTAAGTGAACGACCGCGTCTGAGAACCGTCTCCGTGAACGGTCAACGGTTCTCCGCGCAGCGCCTGGGACACGAACTGCGGGATCGCGCGCCCATCGTTGGGGCGCATCCTCGGGCCGTAGGTGTTGAAGATCCGCACGATACGCGTGTCGAGTCCGTGGATACGGTGATACGCCATCGTCATCGCCTCGGCGTACCGCTTGGCTTCGTCGTACACGCCGCGCGGACCGACGGGGTTCACGTGCCCCCAGTAGGTTTCCGGCTGCGGGTTGACCTCAGGATCGCCGTAAACCTCCGACGTGGACGCGATCATGAAGCGCGCGCCTTTCGCCTTCGCGAGTCCGAGGGTATGCCACGACCCCAGGGCTCCGACCTTCAGGATCTGGATCGGGTATCGCGCAAAGTCCACCGGAGATGCCGGCGACGCGAAGTGCATGACCCCATCGACCTCGCCGTCCAGATACAGCGGCTCCGAGATGTTGTGTTCGATGAACGTGAACTCGCCGAGGGCCGAGAGCATCTCAACGTGCTCTCGGCGACCGGTGATCAGGTTGTCGACGCAGACGACCTGATGGCCGTCCCCCAACAGACGTTCGCACAAATGGGAGCCGACAAACCCGGCTCCGCCCGTCACGACAATTCGCATATCGGGCGAGCATACCGGGTGCCCCGGTATCCGGCGCACGCGGACAGAGACGCGGACCAAACACAGAGCGAGCGGAGCCCGAATACCGGATTCCGCTCGCCCGTCGTGGGGTCTTTCAGGATTAGCCTGCGGCGTCGCGCGCGCGGCCGGCCGACAGCACGACGCGCGTCGGGTCGCCGAAGGCGTATCCCCATGAATGCAGCCGGCCGCGGCCGTCAACCCAGTATCCGCTGCCGTCTTCGACCATCAGCAATGCCTTAGCGTCGGCCGTAGAGCTGCTCCAGCTGTTCGAGCGCGTCGCAGCGCCACCGAACGGGTACATCGACCCGTAGTTGCTGAGCACCCAACCGGACTGCCCGTTGGAGCGCAGCACGACCGCAACAGCCCGCACGCGCGATGACATCTTGGGCGCGCTGATCGCCTTGGGCATCGCGTAGTTGCCCACCGCGAAGGGATGGAGCCGACCGTAGGCGTCCAAGACGTAGCCGCCGCGCAAATTGGGGAGCATCACGATGTCGCGGGCGTAGTCCTTTCCGGCCCAGGTCTTCGACGTCCGGACGCTCGGTGCGCCCCCGAAGGGGAACACTCGTCCATACATGTCGACGACGTAGCCGGTCGTGGTGGTCCGAAGAGCAATCCCACGCGCGCGGTCGGCGCCGAGTCCGGTCGCCTGCGGTTTGGTGGGCACAGGCTCGTCTCCGACGGCAAACGGATAGACGCCGCCCTTGGAAACCAGCACATATCCCGCCCTGCCGTCCTTGCGAAGAGCGATTCCGCGAACGGAGTCCTTGCCGATCGCAGGGGTGCCGACGTTGTCGTTCGCCGAACCAAATGGAACCAGACGACCACCGGCGTCGGCGACGTACCCCGAAACCCCGCGAATCAGACGCGATGACACCGTCCGGGCACTCCGGCCGACGGCGTCCGCGGCGGTCACCCGCACGTAGGAGCGCAGACTCGTCCCGCTGGGAACACTCCACTGTTCCTGCCCGTCATCGGCACGTGAGTAGTCCCCTGCGTTGATCGCGCTCCACGACTTGCCGTCCGGCGAGTATTCGATGGTCATCGGCTCGGCGACGCGATCGACGGAAGCATCCGAGACGTTCCACGTGATCGCGTAAACGCCGCCTGCCGGCACGAACGGATCGGCAGCCGGAGCGGTGATCGTTACGACCGGAGGCGACGAGTCGATCGTGAAAGCCGTCGCCGAGGCGTCGTATGCCTTGTTGCCGGCCGCATCGACTGCCACGGCACGCACCCGAGCCCGGTTTGCGTCGATCTCCGGCACCGTCCATTGGCGCGCGCCGGCAGCGTCGGGAATCCCCGACAGAACCGACCCAGCGTAGGTCGCTCCATCGTCTGTCGAGTACTGCAGGTCAACATGGTCGAAGTCGGCGTCGCTGGGGGCGCTCCACTCGACGGCGAGGGTGTCCCCGCCACCCACGACGTCCCCGCCGCCCGGGGCGACGAGATCCACCGCGACGGGCGTGTAATCGGCGGCGACGGTCGTCCCGGACGCCGAGACCGAACAGTTGCCGGCGTCGTCGCACAGCCGCATCGTCAGCTCGTGAGCCCCCTCGGGTATCGCGGCGGCGAGAGCATCGGCGTCCGCGAATGCAGCGGTGGCAGTCACCGACGTCGCCGAAGGAACGACCACCTCGCTCAGGGCGACCGGAGACATCGGCGCTCCATCCAGAAGGACTTCAGCCCGACCGAACTCAGCGTCGCCGGCGTCGACGGCCGCGGTGAGCGAGAAGGCTCGCGTGAACATGTTCAGCGTCAGCGCCGGAACCGACTCGCCGGCAGGCACGCTCGCCAGGAAGGAGTTCAATACCGGAGCAACCGGTGCGATCGTGTCGATTTCGGTCGGCAAAGATGCCGTCGTCATCGAGTTACCGCGAAGATCGCGCGCCGCAGAGGCGTGAACCTCTACCGCGCATCCACGCGACTGCGTGCAGTCGGATTCGGAGACCGTGACCGAGCCGTCCCAGACCCTCGGGTTGTCGTTTCGCCAGCCATTCGTGTGATTCGCGTCCGCAACCGAGGTCACCGCTGCGATCCCGAGCGCGGCAACCGGCTCCGTCGCCGAGTCCATGTCCTCGGAGAACGTCGCAGTCACGGTGGACGTGCGAGCGCCGAGAGGCGCCGTCGGAGAAACCTCAATGACTGCAACGGGGCTCGCGGCGTCGGTCACCAAGCCGGCAGGCAAAGACTGTGCGGTGGTAGCGTTCCCCGCGGCGTCCGCGATGCTCTTGGCCGCCGTGTACTCAATCGCCTTCGCGTCGGTCCCCTCGATCGGACCCACTGCCAGGGTAAGCGTGTCGGCGGCGGTGGCCGCCGCGCTCGACGCCGTCTCCCCGGCTACGGCGAAAGACGCTGCGATCCCGTCGGGCACTGCGCCGATGTCTTCGCTGTAGTGCAGAACAACCGTGTCGATCCTGGCGTCGCCGTCGGAATCATCCGCAATTGCGGAAGAAATCCGGGGCGCCGCTCCGTCGTCGGTCGCGAAAGCGGCCGTCACCGGCACCTGATTGCCTGCGGCGTCGGTCGTGGCTCCCGAACCCTGCGTCGCGTAACGAAGGTACGGCAATGTGCCGGTATCCGCGGTTTCGCCTTCGAGAAAGTCGATGGCCAACACATCGGCCGGAGCTTCGATCGAGAAGCCGTTTGCCGCGCGCCCGTCGAGCGTCCAGCCTGCGATCGACGCGACTGCGATCGGTTCGGTGAATCTGACCCGAAGGCGATTGATCAGCCCATTGCCGTCGCTGTCGACGGTCGTAGCTCCGACGTAGCGTGGAGCGACTCCATCGGTCACCGTCGCCTGGAAGGAAGCAATGCAGGCGCGGTAGGCACCACCCGTGGGGACGAGGGCCTTCAGCCCGGAGCCCACAGTGCCGGTTCCTTCATTCGCGCACGAAGAAGGACGGGCGTAGGAAACCTGAGGCGTGACGGCGCCATCCCACGCGGTCTCGGCAGCCGGCGCGATACGCACGAGGAAAGCGGCGTCGTTGGCGGCAGCACCGGTGTCGACCGTCTCGGTGTCCACGATCACGTCCTGACCGCCGACCGTGACTCCGATGCGCGCGAGTTGGCCGGCGATCGTCCCGTCGTCGATCTTCCCATCAAACGTCAATTCGATCGCGTCCGCGATGCCGTTGGCCGAACCTCCCGAGCCGTCCACGGTGCGCGCCGAAAGCAGCTGTGCGTCGCCGGGATGAACGTAACGAGCCTGCGCCCTCGCGGCAGGGAGGTCTTGGCCTGCAGCTCCGTTGCTCGCGGCATCGGTGATCAGCGACGTGCCGGTGCCTGCAATACCAAGCGTGCACCCGAGCGGAACAGCAGGGAATCGATACGCCGTCGGAGGCATGGCGTTGCCGGTATTGGCAGTCACCGTCCATTCGGCGAGGTAGGAGGATCCGACGGGAGAAACGGGATCATTACCACTTGTTGGTTGAGGGAAGTTGAACTTGCCGGGCGTCCCGTCTCCGTCTGCGCAGCCGCTGCCGAGGTTGTTGAACTGCAGCGCGCGCTCCAGATTCGTCCAACGCCCAAGTGCCCCAACACCGGTCAACGTCGCGGGCTCGGAGAAGTTGAGCACCAGTCGCTCCCCCACCGTCGCGAAGATTCCGGCGGTACCACGATCGAACGCCGTCGCCGACAGCAGAACCGGTCCGGCGCCGTCGGTCGCAGGTGTCGAGGAGTAGTCGCTTAGCTCCAGGTTGGTCTCACCGGGAATCGTAGCGACCTTCTGTGCCCCGCCACCGCCCGAGACGTACGAGACGGCCGGCATCGCTGCGGTGTCGGGCACGGCGCCGAATGCCAGGCCGATCGACAGAGTCGTGGAGTTCGTCCATACGAACGATGAGATCCGATACCCGACGACGCGGAATCCCGGCTCGCCCGGACCACCGGACTCCCGCGGAGTCGCTGCGGTGTCCATAGTGGCGCTGAAGGTCACCGAGATATGGTCAATGTATCCATCGCCGTTGTCGGCCGTGCGGGCGCTCAAGATCTTCACCAGCGTATTGGGCGCCGCCCGGCCCGCCGTCATCGACAACGTACTGGCGGCCGCCAGCGCCGCCGCCAGCGCGAGCATCCTCATCATCCGGCCACGAACTGTCGGCAGCCGGCGGAACGCAATCATTCGGAGAATCGAGTTCACGACACTTCACCCCACGATCGGTGTCCTTGCTCAATGACAACGAGCGCAGACTTGTGGGGTTTCACCGCGTTTTCCGCGTGGAATGTCCGCAACGCCGGACTGCTCCCGGTGCGCACAGGGACTCGCGACGCATTCCGGACCGCGACGCGAAAGGATTGCGGCGAATTGTGCGCGTCCCGCAGATCTACGGTCGGACGGAGGTCATGTCGCTACCGTCCGACGCCTTCGTACGTGAAGCCCATCTGGCGCAGAAGGTGCGGATCAAGCAGATTGCGCGCGTCTACGACCGCCGGCCGCTCCATCACGTCGCGCAGCCGTGGGAAGTCCAGCCACCGAAACTCATTCCACTCGGTAAGAACCAGCACAACGTGCGCGTGTTCTGCCGCCTCGATCGGTCCGGGAGCCCGTTCGATGCCGAGCGATTCGTAAGCCGCGTCGCCCACGACCGGATCGTAGGCCCGCACGTGCGCACCACGCTCGACCAGCAGTCGAACCACCTCGATTGCCGGCGAGTCGCGCACGTCGTCGGTGTTCGGCTTGAAGGACAGCCCCCACACCGCCACGGTCTTACCGTGGATGCCCCCGGCCAGCCGCTCCACCTTTGCGGCGATCACGCGGTGCTGCGCCTCGTTCACCTCTAGGACTCCGCGCAGCAAGTGGAAGTCGTAACCGCCCCCCTCTGCCAGCTTGATGAGCGCGCGCGAGTCCTTCGGCAGACACGACCCTCCAAACCCGGGCCCCGGCTTGAGGAACTCGAAGCCGATGCGCGCGTCGTAGCCCATGCCGAGCGCGACGTCCTTGACGTCGGCGCCGACGACGTCGCAAATATTGGCGATCGCATTGATGAAGCTGATCTTGGTCGCGAGGAAGGTGTTCGAGGCGTACTTGATCATTTCGGCCGTCGCCGAGTCGGTGACGATCAGCGGCGCGCCGAGCGGGCGATACAACTCGGTCAACGCTCCAGCCGCTCGCTCGCTTGCCGTTCCGATTACGACACGGTCGGGATGCAGAAAATCGAACACCGCGCTGCCCTCCCGCAAGAACTCGGGGTTCGACGCAATGTCGAACTCCACGCTCTCGGGTAGTTGTTGCGCGATGATGCGCTCCACGATCCGCGACGATCCAATAGGCACCGTGCTCTTGTTGACGACCACGACGTACGAGCGGATGTGGCGCGCCACTCCCGCCGCGACCGCCTCGACTCGGCTGAGGTCGGCGCTGCCGTCCTCGGCGGGCGGAGTCTGCACGCAGATAAAGACGAACTGCGCACCGGCCATCGCTTCACCAAGGTCGGTCGTAAAGCTCAGTCGCCCCGATTCCAGCCCGCGCGCCACAACTTCTTCCAATCCCGGCTCGTAGAACGGAACCTCTCCGCCCCGCAGCTTCGCGACCTTCTCGACATCGATGTCCACGCACGCGACTTCGTGTCCGAGATCAGCGAAGCTCGCGCCGGTGACCAGTCCGACGTAGCCGGTTCCCACGATCGCGATACGCATCACTGCCTCCGTACCCGCGCGCGCCAGTAGTCCAGTGTGTCCTTCAGCGTCGTTTCGAAGGGAATCTTCGGCTCCCAGCCTGTCTCGGTGCGAAACTTTGTTGAGTCCGACTGCAGCACATCCACGTCGGAGGGGCGCAAGCGGCTCGGGTCCACACGGATCTCGAAGTTCAGGTCGCTAAAAGACAACAGCGTGTCGAGAACCTCGCGGATCGACCAGGCGATGCCGGTTCCGATGTTGTACACCTCGCCGGGCCGGCACATCTCAAGCGACAACACGTAAGCCTCGATGACATCGCGCACATCGGTGTAGTCGCGCCGGGCGTCCAGATTTCCCACCTCAACGATCGCCGGACGCAAACCCGCCTCGGCCTCGGCGATCTGCTTCGCGAAGTTCGACGTCACGAAGACCTCGCCGCGCCGCGGCCCTTCGTGGTTGAACGCGCGCGTGCGCACGATCCACAGCCCGTACGAACGAAAGTACTGGAATCCCATCAGGTCTTGCGCGACCTTGCTTACCGCGTACGGACTCATCGGACGCAAGGGGTTGTCCTCGGTGATCGGTAACTCATGGGGGTAGACGAGTCCATACTCCTCGGACGATCCCGCAAGCTGCACGCGCGCCGGAAGCTTGGACTCGCGGATCGCCTCCAGCAGGTGCACCTGAGACTGCACGTTCGTCGTCAACGTTTCGGCCGGGGCGGACCACGACGCATGCACGTAGCTCTGGGCTGCCAGATGGAAAACCCGCTCGGGACGGAACTCCCCAATCACCTGGCGCACCGCAGTGCCGTCGCGCATGTCGCACTCGAACAGCGCGATCCGATCACGCACCCCGGCGATGTTGTCGGTCTGGCTGCGCCAGCGCATCGTGCCGGCCACCTCGTGTCCGAGGCCCAAGCAATACTCGGCAAGGTGACTGCCGGCAAAACCGGTCACTCCGGTGATCAGAACCCGCATGTCATTCCTTTCGGCACGAATGCCCCCCGAGCGTAGACGCCGTGCCAAACCGGCGGCAACGGTCTCAATCAGGGTCAACCAGGATCAATTGCCCGCCACGCCTCACGCAAGCGTGACGCCCACAACTTCACGGTCGTCCTCGACCCGAACTCCGCGGCCGACAATGCTGTCGCGCACGACCGCACGCTCGCCGATTTCCGCTTCTTCGTGGATCACCGAGCGCTCGATGCGCGCGCCGGCTCCGACCAGCGCTCCCGCCCCAAGGCACACCATCGGTCCGATAACGGCCCCCGGCCGCACCGGCGCGTGGTCCAGCAAACAGGGAGCCTCGATTGTTGTGCCGTCCGCAAAGGACTGCGACTCCGCAATGATCCTGCCGCCGACCTCCACATTGGACCGGCCTGAAAGGATGTCGAAGTGCGCCTGCAAGTACCGCTGCGGCGTCCCGATATCGATCCAGTACGAATCCGACTGGAACCCATACATCGGCTCTCCGCGCTCCAGTAGCGATGGGAACACCTGATACTCAAAGGACCACTCGGTGTCGGGCGGGATGTCCGCCAGCACGCGAGGCTCAAGAACATAGGTCCCGGCGTTGATCCATCCGCCGAGCGCAGCGATCTCCGGCGGCGGCTTCTCAACGAAGCGCTCGATCCGCCCCTGGGCGTCCAGTGGAACCAGTCCGTAGGCGCCGGCGTCGGCAACATGTGTCAGCGCGATCGACAGCGCCGAACCGCGCGCGCGATGGAACTCGACCATCGCCGAAACGTCGAGGTCGGTCAGCACGTCGCCGTTGAAGACGATCGCAGTGTCGTCGAGATCCTCCAGGCGGCTGCGCACCGCCCCCGCCGTTCCCAGCGGATGATCCTCAGTCGAGATCTCCACCTTGACCCCGATCTCGGCCGCGCGCGGGATGAACGTCTCGAACTCGGCGGCAAGGTACCCGGTCAACAAGACCGCCTCGGAGACACCATGGCGTGCGAGAAGTCGCACCTGGTGCTCAAGAAACGGACGATTCGCGATCGGCATCAGCGACTTCGGAACGTGATCGGTGAGCGGACGCAGCCGCGTGCCGAAACCCCCCGCAATAATGAGCGCTTTCATCGAGTCGCAAGGATATCCGGCAATGCGACCGAAAGGGCGCGCATCCAGACGGGAAGCGGTTCGAATCCGGCCGCAGCCCACGCGCGCCCTTCCAGGGGCGCGTTCTTCGGGCGCGCGGCCGGACGCGGCGAGGCCTCGGCCGTCGAACATGCCCTCACGAGCGCCGGGTCTTTTCCGGCGCCCCGCAGAACCGCCCGCGCGAAATCGGCGCGAGACACCGCGCCGCGACTCGCGACGTGGAAGATGCCCGGCGTTGCGCGCTCGACGAGGGACACCAGCGCGCGCGCAAGGTCGCCCGTCCACGTCGGCGACCCGATCTGGTCATCCACAACATCCAAAGTGCCGCGTGACGCTGCCCGAAGGATTGCCGTCACGAAGTTCCCCGCAGGCTCCCCGTTGGCCACGCGCGCGCCGTACAGCCACGCCGTCCGCGCGATCGCCACGCGCGCGCCGACATCCAGAGCCGCGCGTTCAGCGTCGAGTTTGGTTTGCCCGTACACCTGCAGCGGGTTGGGAACGTCGTCCTCGACGTACGCGCGGCCGAGCATCCCATCGAAAACGTAGTCGGTGCTCACTACGACGACAAACGCATCGCGCGCGGCCGCCGCGACATTGCGGGTGCCCTCGACGTTGACCAGGCGCGCGCGCTCGGGATCACGCTCGCATCCGTCCACGTCCGTCCAGGCCGCACCGTGGATTACCGCGTCCGGCCGGAACGAATCGACCAGCGCGCGCGCGGCGGCGGCGTCGGTAACGTCCAGAATCGCCCGATCGGCAAGCAAGGTCTCGTGGCCGCCGAACGCCAGCGCCAGATCATGCCCCAGCTGACCTCCGGCGCCCGTCACCAGGATTCGCACGTCCGATCCTCTCCCTCCGCCGACGGCACGCGGCGCAATCGTACTGAGAATCCAGGGCTGGACGTGACCTTCGGGCGCGCGCCCGATCACTCAGGCGTTGATCGTCATGCCAATCAGTCGACCAATGCCGTAGGTGAGTCCCGCCGCAGCGAGTCCGAAGGCGAGAGAGCGCAGTCCCGAGCGCAACACGCTTCGGCCGGTGAACAACGTGATGGCCGCACCGATGCCGAAGAGCCCGGCGGCACCGCCGGCGAGGGCGATCGCGATCGCGGACGTGCCCGACAGGAATACAAACGGGATCACCGGGATCACCGCTCCCGCCGAGAAAAGCACAAACGAGGTCCCCGCGGCCGTCCACGGTGAACCGCCCAACTCGTCGGGATCGATCCCCAGCTCCTCGCGTGCCAGAGTGTCCAGCGCCGTTGCGGGATCGGCAATTATGCGCGCCGCCAGCTCTCGCGCCTGTGCCTCGGGGAGTCCCTTCGCCTGGTAAATCAAAGCCAGTTCGTGCTCCTCCTCCTCCGGCGCCGCCTCCAGTTCCTCTGCTTCGATCTGAATCTCGCGCTCGTACAACTCGCGAGAACTCTGCACCGAAAGCCACTCCCCGAGCGCCATCGATCCGGCCCCCGCCAGAAGCCCGGCGATGCCTGCCACGAGCACCGTCTTGTTTGCGAGATTGGCGCCGGCCACGCCCATCACGAGGCTCAGATTGGATACCAGGCCGTCGTTGGCGCCCAGCACCGCCGCGCGCAGCGCGTTGCCTCCTCCCGAGCGATGGCGCCCCTCCATGCGGGCAATCGCACTGCCCTGCACGCCTCCGTTCGCAAGTGTCCCGAGCAGACGTGCGTGGGAACGCTCCTGCTGGGACATCGTCGCCGACGCCTCCGGCTGGTCGTCGTACACCCTTTGCGCCGCAGTCTCTTGCGCCGCAAGCGAGGGGATCACGAGTTTCGGGCCGTACCGGCGCGCGAGCCAGGCCAGAATGCGCGCGCGCCGGCGCGGGCGCGGGGCGGGAACCCTCGCCCCAGCAGCCTCAAGCCGGTCGACCCACACGCGCGCATGGGCCTCCTCGGTCTCGGCGAGGCGCCCGAACAACTCCGCCAACTCGGCATTCTGCTCGGAGTCGGCGACGGCGCGATAAATGAACGCGCTGTCGATCTCCTCGTGGTAGTTGTCCCGATACCTTTCGAGATCCGGCTTCTCGGTCACGACATCACCTCTTGAGCGAAACGAAACCGCACCCGCGGGTATGCCCGATACTGAAGCCCATCCGAGTTACTGCCGGCAAGTTGTGTCGATAACCGACTTCTCCGGGGTCGGGCGTTTCGACGGCGGAGGCTTCGCGCCCGGCGACGGCGGCGGCTTCAGGAAGTTGGTTCCGATCGTCACCACGACATCGACCGATTGCGACGATGTCGCGATCTTCACTTGGGAACCTGGATACTGCTTGCGCACCAACTCGGCTTTGAGTTCGTCGCCGACGACGTAAGTGATCACGGTGCGCGGCTGCACATCTGCCGTGCCCGTCGAGCGAATCCGATATCCGAGCTTGCGCAAGACAACCGCTTGCCTGCCCGCCAGGCCGTTCTCGCCCGTGCCGTTCATGATCTTGAGGCTGACATCCGCCGGCTCAGGAACCGACTGGCTGGTCTTACCGTACGGAGGCAGATCCGCATCGGCCTCGATCGCCTCGAACAGCGCCGATGCCTGCCGTTCGTTTGCCACGACGTAAGAGACGCCGCCGACATACTGCGGCGTACCCGGATACATGCGGAAGTCGATGCGCTTCTGGTCGAATCCGGCGAGTTTGTTCGCGATGGCGCGCGCCAGCCCCAGGTCCACACCCGTGTCGTAGCGAAGCCCATTGCCGACGGCCCTGGACAGCGACGTGACCTTCCCCGGATTCAGCAGGAAGCTGACGCCCTTCACCTTGCCCAGAAGTACGCGGATAAAGCGCTGCTGCGTCTGAATCCGTCCCAGGTCCGCGCTCGCGTAGATATGGCGCGCACGCACAAACGACAAAGCCATATCGCCGTCCAGCTTCACGCAACCGCTTTGATTGATCTCCAGGCCGGAGCGGCGATCGCTGACCGGTTCATCGAAATATACGGTCACGCCTCCGACGGCATTCACGATCGTGCGGAAACTGTCGAAGTTCACCTCGACGTAGTGGTGAATGTTCGAACCGGTGAGCTGAGACACGGTCTTGATCATCAGGTTCGGGCCACCGAAGGTGTACGCGCTGTTGATCTTGCCGGTCCCCCGGCCGGGGATCTTGACCCGAAGGTCACGGGGGAAGCTGACGACGACGGCCTTCTTCCCGTCGGCATCCATATGGATGAGCATGATCGTGTCGGCGCGCTGCCCGCTGCCGCCCTTGAACTGCCGCGCATTGCGATCCCCGTCGTCCACGACGTCGCGCCGGTCGCTGCCCAGAACCAGGATGTTCATCGGGCCCTTGGGCAACGGCGGAACGACGTCGATGCCCTTGTCCTGTCCGCGCCTGATATTCTCGCGCACCTTCAGGAACGTGACGGCCTGCGTGCCGACGAATCCGACGCTAAGCACGAGGAACACGACAAGCCCGGCTTTAAGCGCGCGCTTCGCGCCCCGCGGGCGTCGTCGTGGAACGTCAAGGTTCTTAAGGCCGTCGTACATGTGAGTGTCCGGAGTGTATCGGCTAGGCCGAGCCTCCGTCGGATTCCCGTTCGCGACGCGCCAGGATCGCCTCTTTACGCGCCAGCCGGTGCTGGCGGCGAATCTTCGCTTCATCCCTGCGGCGCTTCTCTTCATCGGTCTGCGGAGCAAGCGGCGGCACGGGTCGCGGCATGCCCTTGGCGTTGAGCGCGACGAAGACAAGGTAGGCGCTGGACACGTGGCGATGCTCGCCGGTGCGCGCGTTCTCGGCGTGCACGCGAACGCCGACCTCCATCGAGGTGCGACCGACATCATTGACCTGCGCGTACAACGTCACGACCTCGCCCAGGAAGACGGGCTCTATGAAGCTCATCTCGTCCATAGACGCGGTCACGACGCGACCTCCGCAGTGCTTGACCGCGGAGATGCCGGCCGCCGAGTCCACAAGCTTCATGATCACGCCGCCGTGCACGTTGTTCTCGAGGTTGGCGTCCCCGATCTCCATCACCTGCGACAGCACCGCGCGCGACTGCCCGGGAGTGCGAGGTTCGAGATTGGGGGCGGGAGTTCGCCCGGGCTTTGCCGGAGAGTTCATCGTCCTCCTCTGTGCGCGGCCGACACGAGATCGGCAAGTTCGCCCACGATACGGGTTAAGTCGAAGTCTCTCGGAGTGTAGACGCGAGCGACACCGGCCGCGCGCAGCACCTCGGCGTCGCGCTCGGGAATGATCCCGCCCACCACTACCGGCACCCGGGTCGGATCGACGCCTCGCGCGCGCATCGCGCGCAGAACCTCCGGGACCAGCAATGTGTGCCCGCCGGAGAGCACTGAAAGCCCGACCAGGTGCACATCCTCGTCCACCACTGCCTGCGCAATCGCGTCGGGTGCAAGGCGGATCCCCTGATATACGACTTCGAAACCGGCATCGCGCGCGCGCACTGCCACTTGCTCGGCGCCGTTGGAGTGTCCGTCCAGACCCGGCTTGCCGACCAGAATCCGCAGCCGCCGCACCCCGATCAGGGCGGCGACCTCCTCAACGCGCGCGCGCACCCGGCGAAGCTCCTCGAACTCCCCGGTCGCTGGAACAGCTCCCGATACCCCCGTCGGCGCTCGGAACTCCCCAAACACATCGCGCAGCGCGTCGGCCCACTCGCCGGTAGTCACCCCGGCGCGCGCCGCCTGAATCGAATACGGCACTAGGTTCTCCGCTGTGCCCGCCGCGCGCCGCAGGTCGTCGAGGGCGCGGCGCGCGCCGGACGCGTCGCGGCGCGCGCGGGACTCCTCCAGGGAGCGAACATGTTGCTCGGCCGCCTCCGCATCGGGCGTCTCGAACAGCGCACCCACTTCGAGCGGCGACGCTTCACTTTCGACAAAGGCGTTCACCCCGACGACAGGCACGTCGCCCGCCTCGATCGAGCGCCGGCGCCGCGCGAGCGACGCAACCAACTCCTGCTTCATGTAGGCAAGCGCATCAACCGATCCTCCGGCATCGAGCACGCGAGACAACTCGTCGCGCGCCGCGCTCTCCAGCTCCTCGGTCTTAGCCTCGATCACGTGCGAGCCGGCGAAGATGTCCTCGTACTCGAGCAAGTCCGTCTCGTTCACCAGAATCTGCTGCAGTCGCAATGACCACTGCTGGTCCCACGGACGAGGCAATCCAAGCGCCTCGTTCCACGCCGGCAGCTGCAACGAGCGCGCGCGCGCATCCTTCGACAACGAGACGGCGAGCGACTCCAAGGCGATGCGATAGACGTTGTTCTCGGGCTGCAGCGCCGTCAGGCCAAGCGAGTTGACCTGCACCGCGTATCGGAACCGCCGGTACTTCGGATCCTCGACCCCGTAGCGCGTCCGCGCGATCTCGTCCCACATGCGCGTGAACGCGCGCATCTTGCACATCTCTTCGACGAATCGGATGCCGGCATTGCAGAAGAACGAGATCCTGCCGACGACCCGCCCGAAGTCGCTCTCGGCGATCGCTCCGGTCTCCCGCACTGCGTCAAGCACCGCGATCGCGTTCGCCAACGTGTACGCGATCTCCTGGTGCGGCTGGGCGCCGGCTTCCTGAAGGTGATACGAGCACACGTTTATCGGATTGGCCTTGGGGATCTCCCGCGCGCAGAACGTGACCATGTCGGTGACGAGGCGCATAGAGGGCTGCGGCGGAAAGATGTACGTCCCTCGCGACAAATACTCCTTGAGGATGTCGTTTTGAGTCGTGACCGACAACGAAGCGCGCGGGACGCTTTGCTCGTCGGCGATGCCGGCGTAAAGAGCCAGCAGCCACATGGCCGTCGCGTTGATGGTCATCGAAGTCGTCATCCGGCCGAGGTCGATGCCGTCGAAAAGCGTGCGCATGTCGGCAATCGACGACACCGGCACGCCGACCCGCCCGACCTCCCCTTTGGCCATGCGCGCGTCGGAGTCGTACCCGCACTGCGTCGGCAAGTCGAACGCCACCGATAGTCCGGTCTGGCCCTTGGAGAGGTTCCGCTTGAACAACTCGTTCGAAGCGCGCGCCGACGTGTGCCCGGCGTAGGTCCGGATCACCCACGGCTTGTCCTTCGGGTGGTTCACGCCCATGCTCGACACCTCGCGGTCGAAAACGATGCCGGTTGATCGTACCCGCGATCCCTCACTCCAGAAACGGGGTGGCCGCGGGAGGGGATCCATCCCCCAAACGCATGGATATACTCCGGCCGGCGCGCGCGGAAACGGGGAGAAGACCTCCATGACGATCACAACGGTTGGCATCCTGGGCTGCGGCACGATGGGCTCGGGCATCGCCGAGGTGTGCGCGCGAGGCGGCTACGCCGTCGTGTTCCGCGAAGTGGACGACGAACGCGCAGCGGAGGGATTCGCACGTATCCGCCGGTCGCTGGACCGCGCAGCCCTGCGGGGCCGGATCAGCGCGGAAGACCGCGACGCCGCACTCGCGCGCGTGCACGGAACGTCCCAATACGAAGACCTCTCGGGTTGCGACATCGTGATCGAGGCCATTCCGGAGCACCTGCACCTAAAGCAAGAAGCATTTCGCGCGCTCGACCAACTCCTTGCTCCGGAAGCGATCCTGGCGACGAGCACCTCGTCGCTTCCGGTGATCGAGATGGCGGTCTCATCGGGACGGCCGGCGCGCACGGTGGGACTGCGCTTCTTCAACCCGGCACCCGTGATGGGGCTCGTCGAACTGGTCAAGACCGTGCTGACCGACGACGACGCGCTCGCGGAGGCGCGCGCGTTCGCGGAGTCGCTCGGCAAAACCCCGATCGTCGCACTGGATCGCGCCGGGTTTCTGGCCAACCTTCTGCTGTTCCCGTACCTGAACAACGCGGTACGCATGCTCGAAAGCGGCTTCGCCTCGCGCGAGGACATAGATGCCGCGATGCGGCTCGGCTGCGCTCATCCCATGGGGCCGCTCGCGCTGCTTGACCTGATCGGTTTGGACTCCTCCTACGAGGTCCTCGATGCGATGTCGCGACGGTTCGGCGAAACTCAGTACACCCCGGCGCCGCTGATCAAGCAGTTTGTCACGGCGGGGTTTCTGGGCCGCAAGACCGGCCGGGGCTTTTACGAATACGAGGCGCCGGGGTCCGCGCATGTGAAAGAGACCGGTCGCCACGAACGCGAGGTTCCCGAGACGGCCGCCGCGGACATCCGCACGATCGGTATCGTCGGGTCGGGAACGATGGCCACCGGCATCGCCGAAGTTGCCGCGAAAGCGGGATTCGAAGTCATATTGCGAGCCCGCTCCGTGGAGCGAGCCGAGGAAGCGCGCGCGGCCGTCGAAGCGTCGCTGGGCCGGGCCGTGCACCGCGGCAAGATGACCGAAGAACAGGCACGCGAGTCCCTGGGCCGAATCAACACGACCACCGACCTGGGCTCGCTGTCCTGCGCCGACATCGTGATCGAGGCCGTCGCGGAAGTGCTCGAAGTCAAGACCGAGCTTTTCCGGCAGCTCGACGCGATCGTCCCGACCCGCGCGATCCTGGCAACCACGACCTCTTCTCTGCCGGTCATCGCGCTGGCGGCCGCGACACAGCGCCCAGAGCAGGTCGCCGGCATGCACTTCTTCAACCCCGCCCCCGTGATGCAACTGGTCGAGGTGGTAAGGACCGTGCGCACAAGCGAGGACACCGCCGACACGGCTTTCGCGCTCGCCAAGCGCTTGGGCAAGCATCCCGTCACATGCCCGGACCGGGCTGGGTTCATCGTCAACGCGTTGCTGTTCCCCTACATCAACGAAGCCGTTCGACTGGTGGAGTCCGGATACGCGCGCGCCGAGGACGTCGACACCGCGATGCGGCTGGGAGCAGCGCACCCGCTCGGACCGTTCGCTCTGGCCGACGTCATCGGTCTGGATGTCACCGAGCAGATCATCTCGACGCTGTACGCGGAATTCCGCGAGCCCTTCTACGCTCCGGCGCCGCTGCTCGGGCATCTGGTGCGCGCCGGCTACCTCGGGCGAAAAACCGGACGCGGCTTCTACACGTACGCGTCATGAATTACAGATTCCCGACCCAGACATCCGCTCAACGGGATTGATTGTTGACATCGATTACGGCAGAGCTTCATCGATCCGAATCTCAAGTGCCGAATCCGCGTCTTGAGCACGCACGAATATGACAAGGTTGCCGCCATCAGCGCGCGCAGAAGGAACGATGATTGCCTCAATGCCCAGCCAGGCCGCCGCGCCACCAACCATCTGACACGCCGAGAAATCCGTGCCCGACAGGTCGTCCGCGTCTACCCCGAGTCGGAGTAGGAGCTGTTCGTCCCTCAAATCAAGCACATCTCCCAACTCGGCCCGCATCGCGTAGAGCCGCCTCGCGGCGGTCGGCCTCAGCGGCTGCATGCTCAAGAGATGATCACCCTCGGCAATCGCCGTCTCGCGATCAAGGCTCGCATAAAGAGCGGCTACGTCGGGAGGGTTCCATCGCGCGCCCCGCATGTTCGGTTTCACGGGCGGCGCATCTCCGAGCATGTGTCGCCAAACCTCGCCTCGGAACGAAACCCGCGGACATTCCTCGAGGACATCCAGAAGGGCCGGATCGTAGATCACGGGATTGGAATGTCCTAGACGTAGGCGCCGTCTTGAAGTTGAGCAATCAGCGCCAGCACCTCGTCGATAGCTCCGTCGCGAATCTTGTCTACCGGTCGCAATCCGCGCAACAGAGGATGGGGAGAAAACAGCCAGAGTCGCGCTGCGTCGGGCTCGTAGAACTCCCGCAGTTGGTCGATGAGCCACTCCAAGCTGAGAAGCCTCTCCAAGCTTGCTCTTTGCGGTGCCGCCCTACTCGTTCGCCATCGAGAAACAGTCTGCGGAGTTGTGTCGAGAAGTTGTGCGATATCGCGCGCCTTGATCACTCCCGTGATCTTGTCGATTCGCTGCGCAAGTGCCGACATCGTGATGTCCTCCGTTCAAGGGCGACTATACAAGATCCTGAACGTTCTAATGCACTTTAGCATGAACAAACTCATGAACGCTGGATCGCCTCTGGGGAGAGGCACCCCTCCTGGTTCCGCGCACAAGCGAGACCGTCGTGTCCTTTCGCCAACCGGCGGGTGGGTGGATCGTTTTGCCAACGAACGCGCCATGATCGATCCGGATTCCCGCGCAACCTGCCCGAATCGGCGCGCATCACCTCGGTGAAGGCATGGACCGTCCGCCTTGCGGGCGCGCGCCCGGCGCGGGGATACTGCGGCGACGCCGACCGCCGAAAGGACCTTGATGAGCCTGCAGATGTTTTCGCTGGAGGGCAAGACCGCGCTGGTGACCGGTGCCTCGCGCGGCATCGGCGCCGCGATCGCGCGCGCGTTCGCGGCGGCCGGCGCCGACGTGGCGCTTGCCGCGCGCTCGACCGGCGACATCGACCTCCTCGCGGGCGAGATCGAATCCACCGGGAGAAAAGCGATCGCCATCACCACCGACGTCACTCAACCCGACCAGGTGCGCGCGTGCGTGGCGCGCGCCGTCGAATCGCTCGGCTCCGTCGACATCTTGGTCAACAACGCCGGCGGCACGAAGTTCATGTCGCCCGCCGTCGACACTCGCATCGAAGGCTGGAAGAAGGCGATCTCGCTGAACCTCGATTCGGTCTTCTTCTTCTGTCAGGAGGCGGGGCGCCACATGCTCGAACGCGGCTCGGGATCGGTGATCAACATCTCATCGGTGGCCGGCGTCTCGGCCGCGCCGGGGCTGTCGTATTACGCAGCCGCCAAGCACGGGGTGATCGGGCTGACCAAGACGCTCGCCGTCGAATGGGGTCACACGGGTGTGCGCGCGAACTCGATCTGCCCGGGCTGGATCAAGACCGACCTCAACAAGACCTACTGGACCAACGAGGAGTCCGCGCGCGCCTTCGTTACCGGCGTGCCGATGCAGCGCTGGGGCGAGGTCGAGGACATCACCGGCGCCGCGATATGGCTCGCTTCGGACGCCGCGGCATACGTCACCGGCGCCACCATCATGATCGACGGCGGGCAGACGGTCTGAGGTGAGTCCCAGGCGGAACCGTCCGAAGTCGGCTCGCAAGCCGGCCGGCGAGGAGCGGATCCTCGCCCCCGACATCGTCATGGGCGCCCCACCGGGGTGGCACGTGCGCGCGATCCAACCGGCGCGCGCAGTGAAGGAATACCGCTGTCCGGGGTGCGATCACGAGGTTCGCATCGGGACCGCGCACGTCGTTGCATGGCGGGACGGATCAGAAGACGACCGCCGCCACTGGCACCGCCCGTGCTGGCAACGCTCGATACGCTGAGCGCGCACCAGGCCTTCCTACGCAAGCAGCTTCTCGAGGCGGCGGACCAGCGTCGTGAGTGATAGCCCGAGGGCCTGACAGATCTGGCGCAGCTCCAGGATGTCGAGACGGCGCTCGCCGGACTCATACTTGCTCACGAACGACTGTGGACGGCCGATCCGTCGTGCAAGTTCCGGCTGGGTCAAGCCCGGCTGCAACCGTGCCTCTCGCAACACGGCTTGAAGATGTTCGCGTTGAGTACCTCGATCCTGCTTGCGCACCAGGGTTACTGTGTGGGAACATGCAGCGTTATCCCAAGATGGGATACTCCGGACGACAAGAACCAATCAGGCGAGGCGATGGACTGGCCGGCAAGGATCGGCGCTCTGATTGCGCAGGTCGGCATCCTGCGCAGGGACTTTGCCGACCACGCCCACCCGGCCGACCGACATCTCCGTCGTGCGATCGCGAACCTCCACCGCGCGCAACGCGCGCTTGCCCTGCCGCCTCACCAGCCTGATCCAGAAGCAGCGAAATCACGGACGTCGGACGTCCGTGCGCTCACCTCGCTGGAGCGCTTGTCGACGGCGTCCCAGGACGAAGACGCCGGACCCCCTCATCCAGCCAAAGTGCGCCGGGCGGCAAAGCGCGACGGGCGACTCGCCGCCAAGAAACAGTAACGGACCGCCGCGACATCGGGTGTCCCAGCCGGCGTGTAGGGTCGAGCACGCAGCCCCGGGAAGGACGAGTTCGTGGATTCAGGTGTTCGATGGGCAAACGTGACCGGTCGATTCTCTTCGTGGTTCGCCGAGACGCTCGTCGCCGGCGACCATGACCTCGCCGGGCGGATCGCCCATGTGGCGGCGCGCATCCGGGCCATCCACGCACCGGTGCCCCTCGCGCTGACCCTGGTGCTCGACTACTTGGACACCGCGGAGCTGGCGCGCTTGGAGATTTCCGAGCCCGAGGAAGTGCCCTTCGACCTTCTCGGGGGACTCGTTGCCGACTTTGAGTCACTCCTCGACCTGACCGTCGGACCCGCGCACGGCGACGGCTCGTGCGCGGAGAGAGCGCAGGCCTATCTGCGCCCTTGGGCCACGGGATCAGGCTCTCAGCGCTTCGGACGCGGTGCGCGCGCGGCCGGCTTCGACGCGCGTAGAGGCTTCTCTGCGCGTGTCGTTCCCCCCGGCGCCACGCTCACGGCGTGCTTGGCTCCGGGTGTCTCCGGGGACGGAGCTGCCTCCCCCAGATAGGCAGCCATCACATCCGGAGAGGCCAACAACTCGGCGCTCGGCCCCTCGACCGCGACCTCGCCCTTGGCCAGGACGTACGCGCGCGACGTGTGCTTGAGCGCGAGGTGCACGAACTGTTCGACGAGCAACACAGCGGTCCCGGACCGATTCACAGCGTCGAGCGCTTCGAACAACTGCGTCACGACAATCGGGGCAAGCCCGAGCGACAACTCGTCCACGAGCAGCAGTCGCGGCTTGCTCATCAACGCGCGCGCAACCGTCAACATCTGTTGCTCCCCACCCGACATCGTCCCTGCCGCCTGACTCGCGCGTTCCCGCAGGCGCGGGAAGATCTCCATCATGCGCTCGATCTGCTCGGCCTCCTCGGCGCGATCCTTGCGCCGCGACCAATGTCCGAGCTGGAGGTTCTCCACGACGGTCATCTCGGGAAACAGCTCTCGTCCCTCGGGAAGATGAGCGACGCCCAGATGGATCACCTTGTGCGCGGGAAATTTGGATATGAGATGGTCGTCCAACGTGATCGTCCCGCGCGCGGGCGTCAGCAGGCCCGAAATCGCGCGCAAGGTGGTCGTCTTGCCGGCGCCGTTCGCTCCGAGAAGCGCCACCATCTCACCTTCTTCGACGCGCAGGGTCAGCCCCCGAAGCGCCTGAACCGGTCCGTAGAAGACGTCGATGTTGTCCACGTGCAGCATCAGGCGACCCCCACCGGTTCCACCACGGGCTCGCCCAGATACGCAGCGATCACCTCCGGGTGACGCTGCACGGCGGCCGGTGGCCCCTCGGTCAGCATCCTCCCTTGCGTGAGTACGTACATGTAGTCCGACACCGCGGTCACCATACGAACGTCATGCTCGATGAGCAGCACGGAGACCCCCAGCGCGCGCGCGCCGAACACGACCTCGGCGAGGCGATCGGTCTCGGCCTCGTTCAACCCCGACGCGGGTTCGTCGAGCATGACCAAGCGCGCGCCCGTGACGAGCGCGCGCCCCAACTCGACCATTCGCAGCACGCCGAATGGCAGCCCGCGCACACCACTCGCGGCGTATTCCTCCAGTTGCAACAAGCTCAAGATCTTGCGTACACGATCGCGCGCCGCGCGCTCCGCCGCCAGCGTCGCCGGCCCCGCGGCAAGGTTGGAGAACACACCCGAGTTGTTGTGCATGTGCGTTGCGACAAGCAGGTTGTCGAACACCGTCAACTCGGAGAAGAGCTGCAGCACCTGGAATGTCCGCGCGACCCCGAGGCGCGCGCGCAAGTGCGGCGGAAGAGACGTTGCGTCGCGCCCGTAAAGCATCACGCGGCCGGCAGACGGATCATTGAGGCCAAGAATGGCATTGAACAATGTCGTCTTCCCCGCGCCGTTCGGACCAATCAAGCCGACGATCTCACCTTCGCGTACCGACAGAGAGGCTCCGCTCACGGCCGTCAGCCCACCGAACCGGACGGTGACGCCGTCGACCTCCAGGATCATCCGGCGGGCCGAGCGGTCGGAGTCGAGCATCGGCGCGGCGCGCGCGCGCAGGACGAGGCCGGGCGAGGGCGGGGCGGATACGTCGAGAGCAGACGACACAGGCGGGTGCAACTCCCCCTGAACGGGAACGGCACCATCCGCCCGGCCGTTGGTCGAACCGTCGGCTCCGAAAGCGCCCTCGGACGGCGGGGTCGCACCGGAAGGCTCGGAGATCGGGGAAACTTCTTCGAAAGCATTGGCGAACCAATCGTCGTGACGCCCGTTCTTCCCGTGGGGGGAGAGCGCGCGTCCGGAGAGCGACGCAGCCAGGCGCGCGCCGACCGCGCCGAGCGCGCGGTTCACGCGCGCGCCCACCGGCAATCGCGCGACAAGCGCGCGCGCTCGCTCGAAGACAGCACGAAGCGAGACAGCACGAAGCAAGGCAGCACCGAATGGCGCCGTGCGTCGGCCCTGCGCCGCGCCCCCAGTCGAACCACGCGCGGCGACGGAACCGCCGCCGAAAGCGCGCCCGAGTCCCTTGGCGCGCTGCGACGCCGTGCCAATCGCGGTTCCAATCGCCGCGAGTCCGCCCGGATACGCCAGCAGCACTACAGCCAGTAGCGCAGCCGACACCATCTCCAGCCAGCCCGAGAGAGCACTCACGCGGAAGAAGACCTCGTTGAGCGCGGCAAACAGCCCACCGGCCGCAAGCGCCCCGCCGAGGCTGCCGAGTCCCCCCACCACCGCGATCGCAAGGAACTGGAGCGACATCGTGAACATGAACTGCGACGGCACGACCGTTCGCTGGTCGATCATGAGCAGGTTCCCCGCCAGCCCCGCCAGGGCGCCGGACACGGCGAAGGCGATCAGCTTCGTCCGCACCACGTCGATCCCAAGCGAAGCCGCGGCCATCTCCGACCCCCGAACGGCAAAGAACGCGCGCCCTGTCTTGGTGTCGCGGAGACTTGCCAACGAGAACACCGCAACCACCGCGACACCCGCCATCATGTAGAACAGCGTCCGGCGGCTCGTGAAGTCGAACGAAGGGAACCCCCCCTCAGCACCCAGGCGCTGCTCGGGGATCGTCGAACTGCCGGCGCTCGCGCCAAGCCAAGGCGACCGAAACAGGAAAGAGTCGCACATCCACGCAAAAATGAGCGTCGCCACCGCCAGATACAAGCCGCGGACGCGGAGCGCCACCGCGCCCAAGAGCGACGCGGCAAGGGCCGAAACGGCAGCGGCGGCGATCATGTTCGCGGGGAAACCCAAGTGGAACCCCCGCGCGACGAGCCCGGTCGTAAACGCAGAGATCCCGACGAAGCTCGCCTGGCCGAGCGAAATCTGCCCGACCCATCCGGTGAGCACGACCAGCGAGGCGGCGACGAGCGCCAACTCGACCGCGAGCAGGCTGGACCCGAGCACCGAGTACGGAACCACCCAGGGCCAGACGACCAAAACCGGCACAGCGACGACGAGGGCGCGGGTGAGTGCGTGTGACCCGCCGGCCCGTACGGGCCGCGCGGTCGACCCAAGCCCCGCATCGGAGTCCTGTGCCCCGGAAAGCCGGCGCCCGCGCGTGGCCATGACGACGAGAGCGAGGATGGTGAGCACAAGCTGCGGTGACCCCGAGAACCGCAGGACCGAGCCGACGAGCGGAAGCCTGGAGAAATACGGCACCAGCCCGAAGCTCAAGCCGGCGATCGCCGACCCGGCGAGCGCCCCCGGCAGGCTCTCCAACCCTCCAATGAGCGCGGCGACGAACGCCGGCAGTACCTGCAGCGACAGGTTGTACGGATCCAGGTTCGTGACCGCCGCCAGCATGATTCCGGCGAGCCCGGCAAGACCACCGCCCAGCGCCCACGCACCGGCCGCCGCCAGATCCGGATCGATCCCCATGAGTGAGGCAGCCCGTCGGTTCTGAGCGGCGCCCCGCATCGCAAGTCCAACCTGAGTTCGCTTGAAGAACGTGAACAGAGTCGCCGACACCACGACACCGGTCAGAAAGAGCCCAATCTCGCCCGACCGGATCCCGCTCGCCCCGACTCGGATCGTCCCTCCTGGGAACACCTGCGGAGCAAGCAGCGGTGTCGTCCCCCAGATCTTCGCCGCGAGCGCGATAAGAAGACCCGTGACTGCGACGGTGCCGACCGTCTGAGCGGTCGGGCCTTGCGCGCGCAGCCGCCGCACGAAGATTCGCTCGACGGCGATGCCCAAGGCGGCGCCGGCGGCAACCCCGATCGGAAGCGCAACTCCGATCGGTAGGCCGGCGTTCGTCATCGCGTGCACAAGGTACGCGGGGATCATCGCCATCGCCCCGTGCGCGAGGTTCAGCACTCGGGATGAGCGGTAGATCACCGAGATTCCGAGGGCGAAAATCGCGTACGCGCCGATAAGCGGAATCGACAGCAATACATAGGTAAAGATCTCGGGCATGCGCGCGCCTAATCCGTTCCGCGTTGGGGAGTCGGATCGGTGACGATTTGCCCGCTGCGCCAGCCGCTAAACGATCCCTTGTACTGCATCGTGAAGGCCTGCATGGTCGCGTTCGCGAAATGGTCCTTCGGTGACCATTTGAGGGTCGGTTGAATCGTAAGCCCCGTGGAGAGGCGGGTGGAATCCAGGACTGCTCGGAGCGCGTCGCGCGTCAGCTTCGGACCCACCCGTTTCAGCGCGTCGACCAGCAAGAGCATCCCGACGTAGCCGCCCTGCGTGAACGCGTTGTACTCGTCTGCCCCCGGCGCAGTCGTCTTGAGGTCCGAAACGTACTTCTTGACCGCGGGGTCGTTCGCGTACTCCTCAATCGGCCCCTTGAAGGAGGTCCACACCATCATCTGGTCGCAAGCAGCCTGGCAGCCCTTTCCGAAAGCCCACGTGAACAACGGTTGCGCCGCACCGATTCCCTTCGCGACGTCCTTGGGAGTAGGCACCCCTGTTGTCGCCATCCAGGTCAGCGCCGTCGTCGGCTCGAGGAACATCGCGATGAAGTCGGCGCCGGCCTTGGAGAACTCCTGCACTTGCGTCGCGTAGCTGGGCTGACCGGCCTCAACCCCGCAGTAGCGACGCTGGCAGTTGTTGTTGGTGTTGTATCCATCAACGTCGCGACCGGTGAGCCGCTTGACCTCGTTGTTGTAGGCCAAGGCGGCCTCCGAGCCGAACTTATAGTTCTTGTCGAAAACGATGCCGAAGGCCTTCGCCCCGCGAGAGTGCGCGTCGCGAGCCATGATCCTCGCGGAAGACACCGTGGCGGCCGCCACCGGCCACACCCACGGCTCACGATATTGGTCGATCACCATTCCGTCGGTCCCGACCACAGGGATTCTCGCCTTGTTGATGTCACCATTCTTGATGACGACCTGCAAGCCTTCGGACGACGGAACCACCGGCAGGTCGAAGTACCCTTCCTTGATGAAGTTCCGGATGTACCCGGCACCGCGCTGCGGTTCCCACCCGTCGTCGACATACTTGATCTCGAGCTGACGCCCGCAGATCCCCCCCTCACGGTTGACGGCATTGCGCACCGCCTCCATCCCGTACTCGACCTCACCGAGGAATGCGGCGCCGATGCCCGAGTGAACCACCGTTGTAGCCATCTTGATCGAGTCACCGGTGACCCCCGGGGCAGTCGCGCCACCGTTGCGCCCGGATTCGCACTCCAGTTTCTCGCCGGTCGGGGATGTACTGGTCGGCGTTGGGCCCATCGATGGAAGAGGCCCGCCGTAGGAGGGCTCAATAGTGGGCGAAACATACAGCGGGTCGTCGGGGCCTGCTACCGAAACTCTCTCCGTGCGCGGCGCCACCTGAACCGCCGAGAATGCTCCCACCAGAACGCCGACGACGAAGATCGCGGTCAGCTTGAAAGCCGACGATGACGGCTGCGACATCAAGACCCTCCACTCAAAAGACGGACAAGCTCGCGACGCCGCCAAACCGAAGCCCCGGCGGCACCGAAGAGGGCAAAGACCAGCGACACCAGGAACGCCTGCTTGGGCGAGCGCACAAGCAACAGGGCCGTGCGAAGCACCCTGTAAGGCAAAGGACCGTCGAACACCTCGTCGGTGCGCTCGAAATGCTCACCCAAAACCGAGGGAATCCGACCGAGGATCGGGGTCGGACCCGACGGCGTGGGCGCAGGTGACGGCTGGATCCCCCCGGCGGTGCGAGGACGGACCCAGTAGATCGAGGAGAGGTGAACGGCGGCGAGCTGCACATGGAGGCGCGACTTCTCCGCGTAATCGTTGAACACCATCACCTCGAGACCCGGCACGGCCTCGGAGCTTTCGTTCTCCATGGTCAACCTGTCCACATAGTCGGCTTCGCTCTTGGCCACGCTCGCGAACGCACCCCCGCGGGTAGCCTGGATATCGGCGGTCGGAAGGATGATTCGCATCTTCAGGCTGGCATTGTCGTTTACGGCCTTGGCAAGGGACTCCAGCGAGCACTCCTTCGGGCAGCGGAACTTCTCTGCCCCGGCCCCGTCCCGAAGGACGACGTCCTCCAGGACGCGCGTCCAGGATGCGCGTGCGGTGCCCGGTCGGCCGTACGCCGCCACCGTCGCCGTGGCCGTCACGCGGCCGATGGACAGCTCGGCGCCGCCGGGTGCCGTGATGTGAATACCCCGCGCGGTCGTCGATGCTTCGGCCAGCATCCCGCGCTCGGCGTCCCGGCGCGCCGAGGAGGAGAACTCCGAGGACCCGACCAACAGCCCGTCGATCGCCGACCGACCGACGCTCGCCGAGGCCGACCCGTACATCTTCTCCAAATCACAGCGAACCGACGAGGCCGCACCACCGGGCTCCTCGCCCCCGGGTGAGGGTTCCGTCGGCGTCCCGCCTCCATCCAAACACGACTTCGCCGGCCACGGCCACTCGGCCGCCGCCACCGCCTGCCCCCCCGCACCACCCGCGGCTCCGGCCGTATCCACGATTGTGTTTCGGCGGCTGCGCCACTCGTTTTCCGTCAAAGGGTCCGGAGCCACCGCTTGTGCGGCGGCGCCGACGCTGACATTGCGCACGTCCAGCCTCGGCACGTTCGCCGCGGTGAGACTGCGGTCCCCCGGAGATACGCCCGCGCCGGCCACTATTGGACGTACGATCGAGTTGTTGTCCATCGGGCGCCGCACGGGCTCGCTGGCGCCACCCCAGCCTCCAACGAGGCTCGCGCGCGCGCCGAACCCGCCGACGGCACCGGCCCACCCGGAGGTAGTCGCGGCGCTCTCGGGGACGTCGACGGTCAGACAGTCCCAGCAAGGGGGTGGTGGCGGGACCGTGACCGCAGATCGGTCGGCAAAGACGGCCACCCGCATTCGTCCCGCCGGGTTCCTGGCCACGACATACGCGAAGTGCGTCACCGGATCAAACGCAATCGGCCCGGCGCCCAGCGTCCGCAAGGAAATCAGCTTGCCTTGCGACACAGGCGTTGTTCTGCCGTCGGCCAAGACCACGTTTTCGAAGTCGGCCCGCATCAGGACGTGGCCGGATACCGCGTCGACGCCCAGGGCAGACGCGTATTCGCTCTGGGCCGGAATGAATCCCACCCAGGCCGACAATCTGCCGTCGAACACCGCCGCGCCGGGAGTGGACGCAGACTGGCTCAGGACGAACATCCGCTCGGCTCCCGGGTCGAACACCGCCAAGCCGTTCAGGCCCTGCCCACTCATGTATGAACCCGAAACCGGATACGTCTCCACCGGGAATCCCAAGGCCTCGACGTCATCGGCGTCCGGATCTACCCAGATCCGCAGCAGGGCCGACTGCCCGGGAGAGCGAATGGCCGCGCCACCCTGAAGCTCGGGACGAATGCACGCCAGGAAAACGGCTCGGCCATTCTTGACCGGGAAGAGGCCGACACCGACGCCGGAAGAGGCCATGGGAAAAAGACACTCGCGCGTCATGGGTCGCTTCCACACCGGCTGGGCGCCGGGATTCGCGTCGTCGAGCGAGAGCAAGATCGAAGGCATTACCGGCGGAGTGACTAAGTTAGTTGAAACCGGCTTGATATACGGGCTCCCGAGGTTCCCGGCGACGTAGAGACGGTGGTCCTTGGCCACGCGGGCAATGCCCAGAGCAAACAGGCTCGGTACCATAAGCCCGAGATTCCACACCTGGGGACGAAACTTCATCGTCTCCAAGTCGAACAGACGGATCAAGGCGCATTGGTGGCAACCGGTCTCTTCCCCGTTCAAATCATGGTCCAGGATCCAGGCGAGGCGAAGATCCGAATCAACGACCGCCGTGTACGGGCCGATCTGCCCGGATTCCAGGTGAAACGCGACACTGCGAAGGGGCTCGGGAAAACTACCGCTAAGGTCAAACTCCGTTAGCCGCCCGGCGTGCTGGACATACAGACGGCGGTTGACCCAATCCGTCATAACGACCTTGGGCGAGGTGACAACACTCTCGTCGGCGGGAAGCCATCCCAGCATAGATAGGGAACCCGAGTCCGCGCGCGCGGGCGCCGGAACCAAGCCCCCCAGCACAATCGCAAGCGCCACTACCCCGACGACACCCCGACGCACACGCCGACGCACACTCCCCATGCGCGAGCAAGCCGATGGCGCCGCGCGCATAATGATCAACACCCCGGCGGGGCTAGGGTGCACTTGTCCAAACGGTAGTGCGCCCCCCGATCCGTCCGGTCAGGGCCTCCGATCCTTAGCACGACGTAGGTCCCCGAAGCGATGAACCTGTATGGACTTGCCGTCGTTGCCTCCCCTTTTCGATCAGGTGACGATACGGAAGTTGCCTCGCAGGACTGAACCTGCGCGAGACTGACGTGCCCGGAGGCACCCCCGGAGTCCCATGAAGTCACCGTCAAGCGCATCCTTGATCCGGAGTACTCCTTGATCCTGATCAACGCCTCGTCGACGGCGTCGGTATGGTTCGCGCTCGCCGCGCAGCCCTGGGCCGTGAACGCCAAGTGCTCGGGCATTCGCGCAAAATTCGCCCAGCCACCGACAAGAAGGCTGCCCTCGGCGACCTTGGTGGCCGTAGCCGTCGCCGGCTGGGGCAGCGCGACCAAAAGCGCCGCGGCGGCCAGCACGGCGCTGATTAAGTGACGTCTCATGCGTCTTCTCCTTCGCTCCCGCGCCCCAAGGGCGGCTCTCGGCCCCACATACGCGCGCACCCCCCGCAAGGTTGCACGACTCGGGCACACTTTTCCGCTTCTTTCACCTTCCGCCGGCCCGCAGACACGCGGCGAGCGCGCCGGGGCGGGAAATCCAACTTCCCGCCCCGCGCGCGCCCGCGCGCTGGAAACCTCTTGGATCAGGCGCCGGCGCCCGTCCCGGCGACCTGCGCCACGACCTTCTTGGCCGTTCCGCCGGGCACACAGCCATCGACGTTGTCGGGCACGAATGCCGCCTCCGCGTCGTAGTGGTCCCCGTCGATCTCTGCCGAGATGATGGCGGTCGTGCCGACCCGGGACCAGAAGAACGTGCCGTCGTGGCTTCCGATAGACAGGGTCCCAGCCGCCGTGCCGAGGGAGCAATCCGCGGCCTCCCAGTAGGTGAAGTCGGCCGTCATCGTCCCTGAGATGGTCCCGGTCGCCGAGCCCAAGAACGTGCCGGAGCAGTTGCCCTCCGGACATGGGAACGGATCGAGCGTTGCCACGCCGGTGAAGGCGATGGCCTGCTGCGCGTGGGCCGGGGGCGAGACGGCGAACACGGCCACAAGCAACATTGCTGCAGCGATGAACTTCCTCATTCTTCCTCCTTCGGTCTTCCCGGCCACCGGATGCCCGGCCCGGGACAACACACCTTGCCTGTTGCCCCGCGGCGCACTTGTACGCTCACCCCCTCTTTAGCTCCCGCGCCGCGCGTGCCTGGGTTTGTATGCCCTATGACGATCTTCGTAAAGACCCCCGATCGGATCACATGCGGCGAAAGACGCGAACCTCTCGTGCAACCAAACGGCCGGCCGGACGTATCCGGTGCGATGCCTGGGTCCGGGAGTCCCGTGCGGGTGATGGTCGTCGAGGACCGTCCTGTCCGCGACGACACTATTTCCGTCATCGACCGCACCGCCGACATGGATGTGATCGCCGTCGTCGGATCCGCGAAGGGCGCTCTCTCCCTTCTGGACGTCAAAGCGCCGGACGTCGTGGTTATCGACCAATACAGTGGAACCGATAGCGCGACGACGTGCGCAGAGATCATCGGACGACGCCCGTCCTGCGCCGTCGTCATCCTGACTGCGGCCCCGGACGACGGCGTCCTCCACGCCTGTCTTGCTGCCGGCGCCCGAGGCTTCCTGCTAAGGAGCGCCGACGGCGCAGAGGTCATCCGGGCAATCAGGGTCGCCGCGAACGGCCGGACGACCCTCGGCCCCGAATTCGTCGAGACGGTAGTTCGATGGGCAAGGGAGGCGCGAACGGTCTGCGGGGAAGGAGAGACCCTCCTGGGGCCCAAAGAGATGCTCGCCCTCGCCCTCGCGGGTCAAGGAAAGACCAATCGCGCGATAGCGCGCCACATGGGCGTGAGCGAACCCACTGCGAAGCGATACCTGCACGCGGCCACGCGCAAGCTGGGCGTCAGTGGGCGTTCGGCCGCGGTTGCGGTTGGGATCCGGATGGGAGTGATCTGAGACGCTCGTTCCTGCGGATGAGATAGACCTACGCGACCAAGCCGCCATCGGACCCCAGCGTGATCGCGCCCTGGAGATCCTGCTGGATGTAGCCGACTTGGCCTCCTCGGCGGACGGCGTGGCACAGGCCACGCGCCGGCTCGCGTCACTCGCCCTCGAGGCGACCGGAGCCGACCGATCCGCGATCCTGGAGCGAGATCCGTCGGGGGTGCGGCGACTCCTGCCGGTGGCGGCCGCCTCCCGAAATGGTGACCTCCGAGCGATGCGCGAACGCTTTCTTCGTATGGACCCCATCGATACGACTTCCAGCCTCGAACGTCTGGGGGTGCTATGGGAACGCCCACGCACGACACTGATTGAAGATGCTCCCTCGACGAACCTCCTGCCGGACGAGTGGAAGAGTTGGGGGTCACGATCGTTGGCGTTTACCCCCCTGCGGTGCGGCGGCAAGATGTACGGCATCCTTGCCGTCGACTGGGTCAGAGAACCTCACGAATTCTCGGCTACCGACGTCCGTCTCCTCGAGGCCATCGCCGGCGCCGCCGGCACGGCCCTTCGTGGTGCCCGTCTCGTGGAGACCTTGGAGAACAAACTCCGGCTGATCGAGGGTCTTCTGCGTCTGTCCGACGCCGTGGCGCGAACGTCCGGACCCAGAACATTCCTCTCGCGCCTCAACGAGGCGGTCGGGGACGAGATCGGGGTCCGGTGCACCCGGCTGTGCATCGCGGACGCCGCGACCGCGGCACTGATTCGAGTCCCGCTCGCGAGCGCTCGAGAGATCGACCTCATCACACGCTGGCGCCGCGAGCCAAACCCCGGCATCGAAAGACGGGGGGAGCGAACTGCAATCCCGATCCCGCTTGGCGGCCGCCCCGCGGGGATCCTCTGGGTTCGCGCCGACCTCCCACTCGATCAGAGTCGTCTGGACCTGCTGCGAGCCGCTGCCGTCGGACTCGGCGAGATCGCAGCCAAGGCGAAGCTGCGCCGGATGGCCGAACGGCGCCAGCAGGAACTGATCGTATCGGCCGAGCGGGAGAGAATCGCGCGCGACCTCCACGACACGGTTGGACAGACCCTGTTCCGCATCGGGCTCGGACTCCAGGATGTGCTGCTTGATGTGAGAGACGGCGAACTCCTACAGCGGTTGGGCGGTCTCCGCGCACTCGCCGCGCAGGGTGTCGCCGACGTGCGCAGCGCCGTGTACACCCTGTCGTTCTCGCAGGTGCGAGAACACGGGTTCATTCCATCATTGCGCACCCTTGCCCGACAGTTCGAGATCTCCACGGGGATTCCCGTCTCCCTCCGCTTTTCCGGAGATACTCGATCACTTTCGACTGACGGTGCGAGCGCGCTGTACCGCGTCGCACACGAGGCACTCGTGAACGTCGATCGACATGCGCGCGCCTCAGGAGTCGCGGTCGCACTCGATCGAGCCGGCGTAAACGCATCGCTCTCGATTCGCGACGACGGCGTCGGGCTCGACCAGCGCCAGGGTGCACACTGGCAGTCCGCCACCCACTTCGGAATGCGGGCCATGGCCAGGACCGTCGAGGAAATCGGGGGCAGATTCCGCGCCCGGGAAGCGACCCCCCGCGGCCTCATCATTGAAGCATCGGTCCCGCTGACAGCGGGGTGTCGGAAGTGACCGGTCCCGGCGATGTCATCACGATCCTGCTCATAGGCCACCACGACGTGACCCGGCTGGTTCGCGTCCTCGAACGCGAGCCGGATCTTCGAGTGATCGACTGGACATCCGCCTCGGAGGCTCTGGGGAAACTCGAAGTGATCCACCCCCGCGTTGTCGTGCTGGACCAGGCCCTGCACAACATGAGCGGGGTCGAGTTGTGCCGACAGATAGCCAAGCGCCGACCGTGCTCGGCGGTCGTCATGTTGTCGGGGTTCAGTGATGAGATCACCGTATTTGACGCGATGTCGGCGGGTGCCCGCGGGTACGTCGTGAAGAACGTGGACGCAGACGGCTTGATCCCGGCCATTCGCGCCGTAGCACGCGGTGAGATGTGGCTCGATCCTAAGGTGGTCGGTCGGTTCGCCTCCTGGGTGATGTCCACGAAGGACTTCGGACGATCACAACTCCCGCCCGCGCAACTCAGGGTCCTTCAAGAGGTTGCCGCGGGCGGCACCACGGCGACCATTGCCCGCGCGCTGAACTTAAGTGAACACACCGTGAAGTCGTACCTGAGCCGTATCTACCGGCTGCTGCGGGTTGCGAACCGCGCCGAGGCGGTAGCGGTGGCGACGCGCAGCGGCCTCCTCGCTCGTACCGGACGGTCGGAGCGAGAGCGGAACGTAACCGGGGCACGGCAGGCCTGAGCGAAACTGCCGGAATCGGGCAGGACAACGGCGTCATAAGGCGAATACAGTGACCACGATGGCTGCGGACCCTAAGGCCCCCGCACTCGATCTCCGATCGGGGGAATCGGACGGCCGGCTTGTCGAGCAATCTCTCGCCGGCGACAACGACGCGTTCGGTCGCCTCTACGAGCGCTATCGCTCCGTCGTTTACGCTTCGTGCCTTCGTCGCCTTCGCGACCCGGGGTTGGCAGAGGACGCGACCCAGGACACTTTCCTTCGTGCGTACTCGCATCTGAACCGCTTCGACTGCGGGCGAGAGGCACTCCCGTGGCTCTTGACGATCGCGAATCGCCGCTGTGTCGATCTGCATCGCCGCCGGTCCAAGGTCAAGCCCGTGGATCCCGCCGACTATGAGTGGGGGAGTTCCGGAGGCGACACCACGCTCGATTCCGTCATCGCCTCCGAGCAGCGGCGAGGCCTGGCCCGCGCGCTCGCCCGCATCCCATGGCGGCAGCGCCGCGCACTCCTGCTCTACGCGGTCGAGGGCTGGAGCTATCCCGAGATATGCTCGATAGAGGGGTCGACTCCCGGGTCCACGAAAGCGCTCCTCACGCACGCGCGGAAGCACCTCCGCCCCCTATGCCGGCCGGGCTCGCTTTCGCTGACGTTCCTTGCACCGCTTCACCGCGCCCGCGCCGGAGCACGACGGCTGGCCGGCGGCGTGCGCACGCGATTCGCCGGAGTCGCCGAGCCCCTGATCGAACGGTGTGGCGAGTCACTCTCGATGGTAGCCGCCGTCCTGATGCTGTCGATCAGCGGAGGCCCCGTCACCCCACCGGCCGACCCCTACCAGCCGGTCGAGGCGCGCACCAACGGTCTCGGCGCGCGCGCAGCCCCGGTTCATCGCCCGTCGTCGGGCGGGGCCGAGGAGGGCAAGGCGAACCGGTCACTACAGGACGACGTTCTCAACCCCACCGGTGATGCGACGCCGGAGACCACCCACTTCTACTCCCTGACGCCGTCGCCTTCCTTCGAGCGAGACCACACGATTTTCGCCGCGGGGGGCGTGCCGTGCGCACGCACCTTCTGTCCGGTGCTCTTCCAGACTCGTAACGGCGGCACGAACTGGAAACCGCTGAAAGCAACCGGGTATGCCGGCGGAACGGTGCTTCTCCCGCCTTCGTTCCCCGAAGATCCGCGGATCTTCGTGATGGGGACCGGCGGTCTGGCCCAGAGTGACGACGCGGGCGAGACCTTCCGCATCGTCAGCCCGGTCAGCGGTGGCGCCGCGATCTCGCCACTGTTCGACCGAGGGGACCCACGCATCCTCCTCGGTTCCACCGCGCTCCTCGACTACTGGGCCGACCGCATGATCACGACACCGACGAAACTGGCGATGATTGGAGCGACTCGTCCAGCGCCCGCATTCTCGCCGACGTACGCGCGTGACTCGCTCATCTTCGTGGGCGTCGTGCGGCCGGACACCGCAGGGGCCTTGGCCTCCGCGGTGGAGAGGTGTTCGGGGCTCAGGTGCGCAACGGAAACGCTGCCGGGAAGCGTCGGAGTCCCTGCAATGCGCTTCTCGTCACGGTTCGACGCCGGCGGCGCCGTCTATGCATTCACGAGCGACGGTCTGTTCCGGTCGAGCGCGACCGATTCCGGGTTCGAGCGCATCAGAACCCCCGGAAGCAGTCACCTGCCCATTCTCGACGTGGCACTTACTCCCCCGGCGGGAGAACCACCTGCGCTGTTAGTGGCCGCCGGTGAAGCCGGTGAAAGTCGAGGTCTCTATCGATCCAACAACGACGGGGCCTCTTGGACGCCCCTGCCGACACCACTTCTTCGCGAGGGCGTATCCACAATCACTGCTCTGCCGACAGGTACGATCCTCGCGACCGGCGCGGACCGCGGGATCGCGTGCAGCGCCGATGGAGGACTGACGTGGACGGCGCGGTGTTGAACTCCTCCCTCGACCCCCCGCCTCAGGGGTCGAGGAACTCCATCACGCCGGAGAAGTAGATCCTCCGCACACCCGCAACGCCGCAGAACGCGCCATCATTCGCGACAACCTGCGCAACGCCGGTGAAGGCCGGAGCAATGAAAGTGACGACACCCCCGAGCACGTTCCCGACAAACGACCATGTTCCCGAGCCGGCGGGCGGGGCAGGTGAAGGCGAGAACGTTATGTCGTATCCGCCGCTCATCTGGAGCGCCTGACACTGGGCGAGTGGTGCGTACCCACCTCCTCCGACCAAGGCGTATCGGAGAGGATCCAGCCCGACGCCGGAGACGCCACACAAACCCGCACCGTCGAACGTGTTCAGCGATGCGCCTCCACCACCGGCGGTGATCGTGCGGTCGAATTCGACGACCAGCGAGAAAACGCATGCACCGTCGTAGACATCCTGGGAACGCGCAGGCCGCGCAGCGAGGCCGGATGCCGTCATCAACAACACCACCAGAACCAACACGCGCAACTTCATGTCTCTCCTCCGTGATCAAGACTGGGATCTACAGCCGCTTTCCCTCGAACGGCTCCACTCGCTCAGTCGGCATCCCGTTGGGCGTGTTGGGCAACCCCTTGGAGTCGAGCCACACGAACACACCGTTTGCCTCGTAGTGTGCTGTGGGGTCGTTCACCGATGGAACCCCCGGCGGCGGTGGACCCACCCCTCTGGGATATGCCACCCCATCGAATCTAAAGCTCGGCGCACCCAGGACGTTCGAGCTTGCGAACGACACCACACCGGAGTCACCGCTGCCCACGATCCCGTTGCTGCCGGCGGCAAACGCAGCCATCGGAGCCCACGGGTTCCATATGAGGAACTTCGCCCTGCGAAGCGAGAAGTCGACGAGGAGCATGTAGGCAGGTGCAGTGAATGAGCCTTTCCCGCCGGACGGCACAAAGTCCCGCGCCTCCACAAAGGCGTTCGGCCACTCCTCGGGTGCGATCAGGAACTCCCAGCGACTGACCCCAGGCGCAACGACCCGTGGTTTCGCCAACCCGAGTTCGGAGCAAAGCCTGCCCAGTCCCGTCCCGTCGTCGCACAACGGATCGCCGTCCCGAGAATCCGTCCTGCTGCGGTCCTTGTAGACGGTAACCAGCGCGACGTCATACTTCGCCGAGCCGTCGAGCACGACGCCACCCCCAACGGAAGACAGCGGGAAGTGAAGCGTCCTGGAGCACTCGCCGGCACCGTCCTCCCCGCACACGCTCGGATCAAACTCGGGATCGGCAGGATCCGTCACTAAGTACTCGATGTGACGCCCATCCTGATCACCGGGCTCGGCCACCACGAGCACGTATCCCTTAACCCCGGCCGCGGGGTTCGACGGGGGCTGCGTCCAGGGAATACTCACTTCCTCGGCGCCACGAACGAGGCCGAAACCCAGCGGCATCCCCGTCGATCCCGCCGGACCCGTCAGCCGACCGAAGTCGTGGACGACCGAAGTCGGCGGCATTGTGACATCGATGAAAGTAGACCGAATCCGGGACAGCCGCTCATCGTTGTTCTTGCACATCTGCGCCGCCCCGACGGGGTTGAACCCCTGCGCGCAGGTCTCCAGGAGCGCGCGAAACTCGTAGCTTCCCGGCGTCGCAGGTGCGCGGCTGAAGAACACGGCCTGCTTCTCGCCGGTGACTTTGTTGGTATTCCAGTTCCCAACACTTTGCGAAGGCAAACCGAAGATCTGTTTCAAGACTGTTGCGCTCTGCTCGAACAAGTACTTTTGTCTGTACACCGAAGAGAGATTGAAATGGACACGCCAGCCGAATCGCTCAGACAGCTCTTCCCCCGCGGGGATCTGCGTCAACGTGACGGGAATAAGGTGCTCACGGGCCGCCTCGCAATTCTGATCTTTCGTCTGCGAATCAGCCTGCCCCACCGGTGCCACGCCGCGCTGGTTGCATAGGTCGTTCGGGTCATCGCTGTGGTCGAGGCGAGGGTCCGTGGAGTAAACGTACATGCACAGGGTTGCTGTTAGCGTGGGCGCATCCCAGTTCAGGAATACCAGCGAACTTTTCCCGGTTCTGTACCCGAAAGTCGCCGGGTCCGGCTTCCAGTTCAGGTCGGTGCCGGGGGGTCTCCTATTTCGAGGACCCTCGTTCCTCGTCATGTCGATGTGAGCCGTCATGCCGACGACACCCCCGGAGAGGTACTCCGCGTTGCCGACTCGCGCGGCGACACCGTCCGTGTGGTTACCGAGGCCGGTGTAGACCTGTTCGCATTTCGTGGCCGGCGTGATCCCGTCCTGACGCATGGCCGGACGCACCTGGTTGACCCCGAACCGCCACCCCTTCGGCACGTAGTACGAGATATCCACAGCCGGCATCGTGAGATCCGCTTGGGCGAAGCGAAAGATCAAGGAAGAAGGAGCATTGACGAACGGCATCTGGACCCCAACTTCGACCTGCGGATCGAACTTCGGGCACCCCCGCGCAGGGTCGGGGTTCCCGGGCTCGCAGGTCGTGTAGGTGGCGGCGGCCAGTGACGGCAGCGCAAGAACCGCCGCGGCAATCGCGACGGCCGTTCGCGCGCCGGTCCGGAACGATCTTGCTCTCACGCGCGTCACCATGGGTACACCGTGATCCCATACGAGGCCTGCGTAGTAGCTGTATTCCCCCAAGCGTCCGTCACGATCACCTTGATGTCGTACGGAGTGCCCCTCGGGAAATTCGGTTCGAAGTCGTTGATGCGAAGCGTGACTCCCCATGCCGCGCGCGGGCCGAAGCGAGTAATCGAGGGGATGCTGCGCAGCATTGTCTGCCCCTGCCACACCTGCACGTGTATTGAAGCGATCTCGGACGCAACACCCATGGCCCCGCTCCAGTTGTCGTCCGCCAGTCCGGATACCAGAGCCTCTCCACGAGGAATGCTTTGGGAGGGTGACGTCGTGCTGCACCATGCCCGAGGAGGGGTCACCTCACTTGGACCTGCAGGTAGACCGGTTCCCGTCGGGCCGACCGCACACGCGCCCCATGTCACATCCGGCGCGGGAGTCCTGCCGCACGAACCGGACGTGCTCCCTCCAAGTCCCAGGCCCTGGCCCTGGCCGGGGTAGTCTTGGCCGGTCGGACCCGCATCGACGCCCGATCCCGACAGATGGCACCAGTTCATGGGAGGCCAAGTCATCCGCGAGAGCTTAGGTGCAACCTTGTCGAACGGGCGTGCGGCGTACTTGGTCAGTGCTCCTTCGAGGACAACCGGCTCGGACGACGATCCGTCCAGCGACGTGGCGACAAACGTGAAGTCGAGCGAGGTGGGCCCAAGCCGAGTGAAGTCGCTCGTTGCCGGGTCGACACAGGGGTCCGGACGTGGGCTGACCGCGCAGCTTGGGGCGGCGCTGCTGTGGGCACCGAACTCTGTGACATGCAGCTCGGCATTGAAGTCCCCTCGCGTGACCCCGGCCTGCACATCGTCGTCGGTTGCGGACGTAACCCTCCGGCTGACCTTAGACACACCATCGCTCACGGTGACCGTGACGTAGACACCCGGCGTCGCGTTTCCGCGCACGTAGGCCAGTCCGGGCTCTCCGAACCCGTAAGGAAGGGAGGTTGCGAAAAGGCGCTTCGCCGCATCGGCGTCTACCTCGGGCTGCGCGTCCCCGAACGCCTCGGCGAAGTTGATCGTTGGGGCGCTCGCGCGCGCGGCGCCCGGCGCCACCACGGCAGCGATCACGGCCGCCAAGACCCATACGGCCCTCGATTTCCCCATTCCGCGCATGCATCACCCCTTACGCCGCTTTGCAGGCTTCATCCGCTATACGCACGATGCGCAAATTGGTTGCACCAAGAATCTATTGAGTCCTTCGCCGCAACCCCGTGGGTTCCTTGTACCTGAGGCAGGATGGACTCGTTTGTCCCACCTGATCGCCGCCATTCGAGCCAAAGCGGCAGAAACGGTAGGCCACGGGAACTCGGTTGACACCGTCCGTCCGCGAACCTGGTCGATCAGCGCGTAGGTCTCCCGCGGAAGACGCCCGGTATCGACGGTGATCGCGCGCACGTCCGAGCGAATGCGGTGGGCCATGTCGATAAGGACAATCCCTTCGGCCTGAAACGCGGTGATAATGGCGATCTTCGGGCGACCGCGAGCCTCAGGAACAAAGGATTGTTCCTGAGGCGAGCTTGGTCCGAGTCCGGAACACCGAACACGCGGGAACGTCCGCATCGGCTCCAGCCAGGAGCACATACGGCACGGTCGAGGCCATCAACGCCGAGGCAACACCGGCGTACGCCATGACCTGCGCACCCGTATAGTGCTCGATCTTGAAGCGGTACACACCGGGTGGTTCGCCGACCATGTAGTGCGCCCACACGTTCGCCTTCCAGTTGCTGTTCTCCCACACCGGCACCGGAACGGGACTGAGATAACGGAGGGGCTGGAAGTTCACCGTGCCGGTTCCCCCCGGGCCCTCGATCGAGATCAGCGATGGAGGCCCGTAGGTCCCCGTAGGCGCGACCCACGTGTGGTTGCCAAGCACGAACACCGCCACCGCCGACCGTTTGAAGGACCGCGTCAGGGACGTAGCGGTCATCGACGAGGCTTCGACGATCGCAAAGGCCGGGGTCCAGTAGGCATCGCCGGCAGACACCACGACGCCCTTCTGGAAGTGGCAAAGAGAATAGCGCCGGCCGAGATATAGGAGGACGTGTCCCGGCTCGGGGCGCATCTGGTCTTGCAGACCGGCGCGGAGTCGGAGTTCACCTCGTTCCTTGGCCGCGATCGCTACGAGCGCAACGCCAAGGCGCCGCCGATTCATCGCAACGGCTATTCACGGCGTGCGTCTCATCCGTCGTCGCGCGCGACGACGGATGAGCCCGTCATCTTGGGTTCTCGTCTTGGCGCTCGACCGGATGACCGCTCGCATCCCATCGGGATCTTCGCGCAAGCGGAGCAGGACCGGAAGCGCATCGCGTCTGCGCCGAGTCTGCAGCGTCGCCGCGATGCCCGCGCGCTCGAATGACAGCAGCGCCCGGTCATGGTCGGAAGCCAGCGCCGCATCGACGTGCACACGCACGCCGTCCACGGTGGTCACGAACGATCCAATGACGGTGAATGCGGCCTTCTCCGCTGAGGATGCGACCGGAGAGCCGAAGGGCAGTGCTCGTGATTGCCGGATCGTGGTCTCCGTCCCCGAACTCGCGTCACCGTAACGCATCTCGACACCGTGAACGGAAACTTCTCTTCTGTTCACGATCCCGATCACCGAACGGACGGATTCCCTGCGGCTCGGATCGCGCAGGCGAAGGAACCCGGACGGAACGGTGGCGGTCGATGCATCGGGGCGGCGCGCGCGGACGATCCGATGATAGGAGTACATGAGCAAAGAGCGGGCCGACCTGAGTCGACGCAAGCACGACGGCGGATGCATCGGCTCACGCCGAATACGGCTGAGGGTAGGTCGCGGTCTCAATGTGGGCCTCGGTCACCGGGGACTCGGTTGCTCGGGCCGTGCCGGTCAGTGAAACCGTCATCGCGAGGATGGCCGCAAGGAAAGCAAGCGATCGCAGTCGCATCGTCACATCCAAAGCTGCTCATTGCTGAGGAACGAGGACGGGAACAAACCGTAATGCTTGTCTTCTCCGCGGTCAATATTGTCGAGTTGACTGGGATGCGTCATGGACCAAGCGAGTCGCCAAGGCCGGGACGCGCAGCAAGGCGGCGGTCACAGCCGGGACCGAACGAACAGCCTGACTCGACCCGCCCTCATCACCCTCGCGAAACGAAGGTATCGGCCGGCTCCAGACGCCATTCCACCGTAGCCGACGGCAGGGCACGACGACCCTTCTCTATCGGGCGGCGTGTAGCAGTGAGGCGACTTCCGCCTCGAAGCGCTCGTCGGGAGTGGCGGCATGTATTCCGCACTCTTTGGAATCCCCGTCTTCCCACCACCAGCGCCCCGCGCGCTCATCCTCGCCGGGCTCGATCGCGCGCGTGCACGGCGCGCACCCGATTGAAGTGAACCCGCGTTCGTACAACTCATTCGCCGGCACGCGGTGCTCGAGCGCGTACTCCCAGACCCGCTCGGCGGTCCAGTCGGCGAGCGGCGCAACCTTGACGATGCCGGGTCTTTGCGGATCCGGTCCGACCTCGACAGCCCCGGCACGCTCGGCGGTCTGCCCGCGTCGCACTCCGGTGATCCAGGCGCCGAGTCCACCGAGCGCGCGCTCCAGCGGCAGCACCTTTCGCACGTGACAGCACAACTTGCGCAACGCAACATCGCGTCGGAACAGATCGACCCCGTGGCGCGCCACCATGGCTTCGACTTGAGTCGCGTCGGGGAACACAACCTCGACCGTGATGCCGTACCGTCCGCGAACCTGGTCGATCAGCGCGTACGTCTCTTGCGGAAGACGCCCGGTATCGACCGTGATCACGCGCACATCTGAGCGAATGCGGTGGGCCATGTCGATCAGGACCATCCCTTCGGCCTGAAAGGCGGTGACGATGGCGATACCGCTCCCGTACTCCCTGAGCGCCCAGGAGAGCACATCCTCGGCCGGTGCGCCGGCCAGGTCTGGGAGGCCGGGGCTCATCCCTCAGTGCCCCCTGCGATATAGCCCTCGCGCTCGAGGTGCAGGATGATCCGCTGCGCCGCCTCTTCGGGCGTCACGTTGGTGGTGTCGATGACCAAGTCCGCATCCTCAGGAGCCTCGTAGGGATCGTCGATCCCCGTGAAGCCCTTGACGAGTCCGGCGCGCGCCTTCGCGTACAGCCCCTTGCGGTCACGCTGCTCGCACACTTCGATCGGCGTCCCGGCATGAACCAGCATGAATCCGCCGCCCGGCTCGACCATCGCGCGCACTTCCTTGCGCACCGCGTCGTACGGCGCGATCGGGGCGCAGATCGCAACGCCGCCGTTCTTGGTGATCTCGCTCGCTACGTACCCGATGCGACGGATGTTGATGTCGCGGTGCTCCTTCGAGAATCCAAGCTCGGAGGACAAGTGCTTGCGCACCAGGTCACCGTCGAGCAGCGTCACCGGACGGGTCCCCGATTCCAGGAACTTCACCAGCAGCACGTTGGCAATCGTCGACTTCCCGGAGCCCGACAGTCCTGTGAAGAAGATCGTGAAGCCCTGGCGCGCGCGCGGCGGCGAAGTGCGCCGCAACTCCCGCACCACTTCCGGGAAACTGAACCACTCGGGAATCTCCTTGCCCTCGGCCAGGCGACGACGCAACTCGGTGCCCGAGATGTCGCGCGTGCGCGCGCCCTCGGGCACTTCGTTCGCAGGGACGTATTCGTCTTGGTCCTCCAGATAGAGCATCTGCTCGAAGGGGACCATCCCAACGCCGAGTTCCTCTTCGAACTCACGCACCATGTCCTGAGCATCGTAGGGACCGTAGAACGGCACGCCGGAGGAGTCCGAACCCGGGCCGGCGTGATCGCGCCCGACGATCAAGTGCGTGCACCCGTGGTTCTTGCGGATGATCGCGTGCCACACAGCTTCGCGCGGACCGGCCATGCGCATCGCCAAAGGCAACAGTGACAGCTTCACCGTCTGCTGCGGATAGCGACCGAGCAGTGCGTGGTAGCAGCGGACACGCGTGTAGTGATCCACGTCGCCGGGCTTGGTCATTCCGACGACGGGATGAATAAGCAGGTTCGCCTCGAGTTGCTTCGCTGCGCGCATCGTCAACTCGTAGTGCGCGCGGTGCAAGGGGTTGCGTGTCTGGAACGCCACAACGCGCTCCCAGCCCAGACGCGCAAACTCGGCGCGCAACTCGGCCGGTGTCGTGCGCAGGCCGCGATAGTCGTAATGCGAGGGGCTGTTAACCGCCTCAAGCGTTCCACCGACGTACCACGGATTGGTGCGCTCCAAAACCTGCGCAACGCCGGGGTGTTCGGGGTTCTCCGTCCCGTACACGGCCTTCGCCTCGGCGAGGCGGTCGGGCTCCCACACATCACTCACCGCGAGCGCGGCCAACATCACGCCCTCGGGATCGCGCAGCGCGAGCGAGGCGCCGGGCTCCAGAGCGCGAGCGACTTCCTCAGGGATATCGAGCACTATTGGAATCGGCCAGAGCGTTCCGTCCTGCAGGCGCATCTCGGTGCACACACGCTCGTAGTCCGCGCGCCCCATGAACCCGCGAAGCGGTGAGAAACCACCCGAGCACAACAGCTCGAGGTCGCAGATCTGGCGTGGCGTCAGGTCCCACGAAGGCCATGCGCGCGATTCATCAAGAATGCCCGCGCGCCGGGCGGAATCGGCGGTCAAGTCGACGAGAACTCCGCCGTGAGGAATAGGACTGCTCATATAAGTTTCACTCCTGTCACGATGACTGCAATAACGATCACGGGACGCAACACGCGCGGGTGCGCGCGATGCGCGAGACGACTTCCCAAGACGATGCCCGGCAAGTACCCGACCATCAACGAAAGAACGGTGGCGGCCCGCACGGTTCCCAGCGCGATGTGACCGGCACCGGCAACGGCCTGCAGGATTGCGCCATGGAAGACGCTCGTGCCGACAAGTTCAGCGGGGATGGTGCCGGGGTAGGCGATCAAGAGCGCCGCGATGACCAGCGACCCACTGCCGGCCGACGTCACCGCGAGCGTGAAGCCCACCACCGCGCCGATGCCCGCATTCACCAACGGTCGGTCGGTCGGCATCCGAAGCGACGGCAGCCACCCCGAGCGCTTCCGAATCAAAACCGCGTCCAGCAGCAGCGAGGCCGCAATCAAGATAAGCACGACTCCAAGCGCGCGCGACACAAACGGCCCGGCGCCGTCGAGGCCTCCGAGGCGCTTGATCACGTAAATGCCCAGGACCGCCGCAGGGATGCTCCCCGAGGCGAGTTGACGCACCAGCCGATGGTTAACGGTCCCCTGGCGATGGTGCACTCCGGCACCGATGAACTTCGCCCCCGCAGCGGCCAGCAAGGATGTCCCCACCGCCGCCACGCTGGGGATTCCTCGAAGGATCAGCAGGGGCGTAACGATGCTGCCGGCGCCAGTGCCGGCCAATCCGATCGTGAGGCCCCCCGCGAGGCCGATAAGTGCAACCAGAGGGTCCACCGACCCAACCCCTTACCACTACTCCAACGGTTCACAACATTAATACGTTGTAAACCATCAGGTGTCAATCCGGTGGACACCGCGACCTAGCGGGCAGAAGTGTCAGAAACGAAGGATCCGGACGCGCCAAACCGACGAGCAACCCACCCAGGCGGAGCGAAGCCCAGCAACAACAGCGGCGCGGACGCCAACACCAAGTACCGCAGCACTCGCAAGAGCTGCTGGATCGCCCCCAAACTCGGGTTGGAGAACAGCAGCAGCGGGATCATGCCGACCACCAAGAAGATCAGGAAGAATCCCCCGGAGATCGACAGCATGCGAAAACGTGCAAGACCCTGCACCCGCAACCCGTACAAGGCAAACGAAACCCACAGCACTCCGAACGCGAGCGCGAGGTACCCGATGGCGACCCACAAATAGGTTCGGTAGCTGATGAGGTTGTGGACTCCCTGGATCTCCACCAACCCCTTCGCCGGATCGAACGGGACTGCCCCCGATCTGGTTGACTCGTAGCTTGTGAGCCTTTCACGCTGCAAGGGCTCCTTCGTACACGGCCTCAAACTCTACGGGAGTTAGCCGCCCGAGGCCGCGTTGGCGGCGGCGGCGGTG